>LKMJ01003168.1_pt1 | contig 15270 bp, 11 predicted proteins | sample 643391 | NCBI WGS metagenome assembly LKMJ01 (sample SAMN04112250, study PRJNA286221) | soda lake metagenome | biome: soda lake; feature: Kulunda Steppe; material: water; isolation source: sample PL-Br10 brine of Picturesque Lake | place: Russia: Kulunda steppe | collected 2010-07
CCGGCGCGGCGCACGGGCGACGGCAAAGCCGGTCCGATCCCACTGCCCCGGTTGCAGCGCCGGCAGGCGCGGGGCTGAGGCGGGTGCGGGTCGCCGCGATCGTCATCGCCTGGAACAGTGCGGACCACCTGGGGCCACTGCTGGACAGCCTCGACGCCCAGGACCACGACGATCTGGAGGTGGTCGTGCTGGACAACGCCTCGACGGACGCCTCCGTCGAGGTGGTACGTGCTGCGGCGGCGCGTGCGCGCGCCCATCCGGTCAGGTTGGTGCGGTCAGGGCACAACCGTGGGTTCTGCGGTGGGGTGAACGCCGCCCTGCGGTTCCTCGACGAGGATGTCGAGGCCGTGCTGCTGGTCAACCCCGACGTCGTCGCGGACCCGGCACTCGTCGGTACGTGCGTGGCGCGCCTGGTGGCGGATCCACGGTGTGGCAGCGTGCAACCACGGGTGCGCCGACCGGTGCCCGATGGGCAGGGTCGGCCCCTGCTCGACTCCACCGGACACGAGCTGACCACCGCCCGGCTCTACCGCAACCGGGGTGAGGGCACCGTCGATCACGACGCGATCGCCCCCGGCGAGGTGTTCGGTGCCTCCGGTGCCTGCGTGCTGCACCGCCGTGCCATGCTCGAGGACGTCCGGTGGTCCGACGGGCAGGTCCTCACCGAGGCGCTCATCGCCTACTTCGACGACGTGGAACTGGACTGGCGCGCACGTCGGCGGGGGTGGAGGGCGTGGTACGAGCCGGCAGCCCTGGCGACCCACGTGCGCGGCGGTGCGGGACCTCGACGCACCGTCCTGGTGGAGGCCCTCAACCACGCCAACCGGGTGCTGATCAGCGTGACCTGCGACCGGCCGTCGCTGCGCTGGTGGCCGTTGATCGTGGTCACCACGACGCTCAAGAGCCTCGAACTGCTCCTGACGGTGCCGAGCGCCGTCCCCCGCAGCCTGGGGCAGCTGTGTCGCGTGCTGCCAGGCGCGCTGTCGCGCCGTCGTGAGCTGGCGGCGCGGGCGTCGGTGGCAGTCGTGGAGGTCGAGGATCGCTTCGCCGTGCCCTTCCGCTGGAGGCCCTGGGTCGCGAACTGGTGGCGTCGGATCCGCGGGCGGGCGCCGGGCGTGGTCGGGGGTGGGCGGGCGCCACGGTGAGCGCGTCGGACCGGCTGTGCGCTGCTCAGCCGATACGGCCCCGGCCGGCGTCGAGGAGCAGCGACACCGGGTCGCCACCCGTGGCCGACCCGGCCGCCCGCAGCAGCCGCTGCCGTGTGCGGGCCGGAAGACCCTCGAGGGAGACGGTCAGCTCGAGATCCCGGGCCACCTCGGCGTCGAAGCTGGACTCCCCGACCTGCAGGTGGCTGCCGCTGTCGGTGTGGAGGGTGATGGTGCCGGCGTCGCGGTCGACGTCGGTCACGTGGACCTCGTCGAGCCGGAGGTAGCGCACGGGGACATCACGCTGGCCCGTCACCGACCGGATCTGTACCTGGTGCCGCTTCGGCGGCCGGTTGTCCTTGAACAACACCGCAGACTCCTGACGTCCACTGCACGACAGCGCAGCCTACGGGACGCCGGTCCGGCCGAGGACCGCGGCGGACGGCCGGCGGCGGTGCCGGTGCCGCGTCACCGACGCTCGAGGAAGGGCGTCGCATCGGCCGGTGCCCGTGGCGCGGGGTGCTGCGCCGGCACACCCACGGCCACCAGGCCCGCTGGTTGCCACGCAGCGTCGAGCTCCAGCACCGTGCGCACGGTGCTCGGGCAGAAGGTCGTCGAACTGATCCAGGCCGCACCGAACCCGTGGCCGGCGAGCACCACCTGGAGGTTCTGCAGCGCCGCACCCGCTGACAGCAGGAACAGGTCACGCTCGGCGGTGGTGCGGCGGGCGTCGCGGTAGTCGTGGGCCGCTGCGGTGCTGACCAGGGGCAGGAGCAGCACCGGCGCGGTCCTGAGGATCGCATCGGAACGTGCCAGCCGCCGCTCGATCGTCACCTCGTCCACGCGGTCGCCGGTCAGGTCGATGCGCCACTGCTCGGCCATGGCATCGAGCAACCGCGTGCGGGTGTCGCCGAGGAGTTCGATGAACCGCCACGGGCGGGTGCCGTGGGGTGCGGGGGCCGTCACCGCAGCGCGGACCGCGGCGTGCACGACCGACTCGGGCACCGGCTGCGACGTAGCGAAGCGGCGGACCGTCCGGCGGGCGGTGACGGCGCGCTCCACGGCCGTCGCGCCGCCGGCAGCGAACAGGTCCTGCGCCGGTGGCCTGACCAGCTGCGCGCCCGTGCCCGGTCGCGCATCCCCGGTGGCCAGGCCCCGTACCAGCACGAAGGGCGTACCGCTGTCCTTGCGGCGGACCAGGTCGGCGGCGCCTGCGAGTTCATCGGCGATCGCGGCCTCGGTCACCTCCAGCGCACCGCCCTGCAGGTCATGGCCTCCCCGCTCGTCGCGGATGGCCGGTATCCCGGCGACGCCGAGGGCCACGTCGGTCTGTCCATGCCGCCAGGCACGACCGAAGGTGTCGGTCACGATCACGCCGATGTCCGCGCCGACGGCGCTACGGACGGCCTCGCGCAGCAGCGCGGCGGAGGCATCGGGATCGTGGGGGAGCAGCAACGCCGTGCCAGCTTCCACGTTCGAGGCATCCACGCCGCCGTTCGCGGCCACGAAACCGTGACGGGTCCGGGTGATCAGCACCCAGGGTGCCTCCGCGACCACCTCGGCGGCCTCCGATCGGGCCAGCTCCTGCCGGGCACGACGCGCGTCTCCCGGCGGCAGCGGGACCGTGCGCCCTTCCGCGAGGCTGATCACCTTGGAGGCCACGCACAGCACGTCGCCGTCGCGCAGCTGCGATCCGCCCGCCCGTAGCGCCGCCAGCAGCACTGCAGCCACGTCGTCGCCGGCGCGGAACCGGTGGTCGGTGGGCACCGGGGTGACGGTCAGGGAGCCGGGCATCAGCGCAGCGATCCGGCGACCTCGAGGCAGGTCCGGGCCAACTGCGCCGCGATCATGACCTCGTCCATCATCGTGTCGGTTGCCACGCACGCCACGCCGAGGTCGCGGACGGCCTCGACCTCGGCCGCATCGCGCCGATCGATCACCCACCCGTCCAGCCACTGGCGGTACAGCGCGGCTACACCGCTGGCTGCCACCTCGGCCCCCACCGCCGGCAGCAGCCGGTGCGCCATACCGCGCACCACCTCGCCGCCGATGATCGGCGACACACCGACCACCGGTGCGGGGGTGGTGGACAGGGCCTGAAGGATGCCCGGTACCGCCAGGATCGTGCCGATCGAGACCACGGGGTTGGACGGCGCGATCAGCACGACATCGGCGTCGATGATCGCCTCGATGACCCCCGGTGCGGGGGTTGCTGCCTCGGCACCGGCCAGGCGCACTCCACTGACCTCCGGCCGACCACGCTCACGGACCCAGTACTCCTGGAAGTGCAGGTCACGGCCGTCTGTCGTGCTGATCCGGGTCTCCACGGGGTCGTCGGTCGCGGGGAGCAGCCGCAGGTCCACCCCGAAGGCACGGGTGACCTCGGCGGTGGCCGTCGACAGGCTGGCGCCCTCGCTGAGCCGCATCGTGCGGTGCAGGTGGGTCGCGAGGTCGCGGTCGCCCAGGGTGAACCAGGGGTCGTGGCCGAAGCGTTCGAGCTCCGCAGCGACGACGTGGGACTCCTCGGCGCGGCCCCACTGCTGCTCGGGGTGGACCACCCCTGCGAGCCAGTAGGTGATCGAGTCGAGGTCGGGGCAGATCCGCAGCCCGAACCGGCGCAGGTCATCACCGACGTTGACGATGGCGACGATCTCCTCGGCCGGCACCACCTCGGTCAGGCCCCGCAGGAAACGGGCAGCGCCCACCCCACCTGCCAAGACTGTATACATTAGACCCTCCTCGATCCGGCCCGTAGCGTAACGATACGGGCCGGTCGCTACCGTTCACCGCCCGCGTCACGGCTGAGGAGCACGGGTGACCGATACCGCCCCGGAGGTCCTGGCCCGCCTGCGCCCTCGGGCGCTGCACCGGGCAGAGGAGGGCCGCGCGCTCACCCGTGACGAGGCGACGGCGCTGCTGACGGCCCGCGACGCCGACCTCGAGCGGCTCCTGGCCGTGGCCAGCCGGGTCCGTGACGCCGCCCCGTGGTACGCCGACGGCGCCTGGGGGCGGACCCCCGACGGGCGTCGGCGGGTCACCTACTCGCGCAAGGTCTTCGTCCCGCTGACCCACCTGTGCCGGGATGCCTGCGGCTACTGCACCTTCGCCTGGCCCCCGAAGCAGGATCTGCCCGCCTACCAGTCACCCGAGCAGGTCCTCGAGGTTGCCCGGGCCGGTCAGGCCGCGGGCTGCACCGAGGTGCTGTTCACCCTCGGCGACAAGCCCGAGGAGCGCTATCCCGCCGCCCGCGACTGGTTGGCGGCCCGGGGCTACGAGACCACCCTGGAGTACCTGCGGGCGGTGTCGATCCAGGTGCTCGAGGAGACGGGGGTGCTCCCGCACCTCAACCCCGGCGTGATGAGCTGGGCGGACCTCGCGACGCTCAAGCAGGTCTCGGCCTCCATGGGGATCATGCTGGAGACCACCTCGACGCGGCTGCTCGCCAAGGGCGAGGCCCACTTCCAGGCCCCCGACAAGGAGCCGGCGCGGCGGCTGGCGACCCTGGAAGACGCTGGTCGGCTGTCGGTGCCCTTCACCTCAGGTCTGCTGATCGGCATCGGGGAGACCCTCGGTGAGCGCATCGACACCCTGCACGCCCTACGTGACGTCCACCGCCGCTACGGGCACCTCCAGGAGGTGATCGTCCAGAACTTCCGCGCCAAGCCCGACACGGCCATGCGCGACCACCCGGAGCCAACCTTCGAGGATCTGCTGGCCACGATCGCCACGGCGCGGGTCGTGCTGGGGCCCACGGTCCACCTGCAGGCCCCGCCGAACCTCTCACCCGGGACCTTCCCGTTGCTGCTGCGGGCCGGCATCGACGACTGGGGTGGGGTCTCACCGGTCACCCCGGACCACGTCAACCCGGAGGCGCCCTGGCCGCAGCTCGCCGAGCTGGCCCGCCGCTCCGCCGAGGAGGGCTTCGTCCTCACCCAGCGGCTGCCCATCTACCCCGAGCACGCGACGATGCCCGACCCCTGGCTCGCGGGCCGGATGCGTGGACCCGTGGCGGCGCTGATGGACGAGCGAGGGCTCGCCCGCGACGGGGTGGCGCCACAGGGCCAGCCCTGGCAGGACCCGGAGGTCACCTCCGGGGCGGTGACGGCCAGCATGTCGGCGGTGATCGCCGGTGACGAGGCCGGTGGGTCCGCAGCCGACGGGCGCAACGCCCGGTCCGCGGCCGCCGAGGACGAGCTCCACCGCGCGGTGTTCGGCGATGTGCACGTGATCGCCGACGGCGTGCTGGCCGCCAACGCACCCCGCGTCGAGGGGCCGGCCCGCAGCACCATCCGCCGCGACGTGGCTGCCGCGCTGGCCCGGGCCCAGGCCGGCACCGTGCTCGATGATGCGCAGGCGCTGCTGCTGTTCGAGACCACCGGGGTGGAGCTCGAGGCCCTGGCGACGGCGGCCGACGAGGTCCGTGCGGAGCGTGTGGGGGAGACGGTCACCTACGTCATCAACCGCAACATCAACTTCACCAACGTCTGTTACACCGGCTGCCGCTTCTGTGCCTTCGCGCAGCGCCGTGACGATCCGGATGCCTACACGCTGTCGCTCACCCAGCTCGCGGACCGTGCCGAGGAGGCCTGGGACCTCGGTGCCACCGAGGTGTGCATGCAGGGGGGTATCCACCCGGATCTGCCTGGTGACTACTACTTCGAGGTCCTCGACGCGGTCCTGGATCGCGTGCCGGGGTTGCACGTCCACGCCTTCTCGCCCATGGAGATCGTCAACGGTGCGACGCGGATGGGGATCTCGATCCGCGAGTGGCTGGAGGAGGCCAAGCGGCGCGGGCTCGGCTCGATCCCCGGCACAGCCGCGGAGATCCTCGATGACGACGTCCGATGGGTACTCACCAAGGGCAAGCTGCCCACCGCTCAGTGGATCGAGGTCGTCACCACCGCCCACGAGGTCGGGCTGCGCTCCTCCTCGACGATGATGTACGGCCACGTCGACGAGCCCCGGCACTGGGTCGCCCACCTCAAGCTGCTCCGGGAGCTCCAGGAGCGCACCGGCGGGTTCACGGAGTTCGTGCCCCTGCCCTTCGTGCACCAGCTGGCACCGATCTACCTCGCCGGGGTTGCCCGGCCGGGCTCCACCTGGGAGGACGATCGGCGGGTCCACGCCGTCGCCCGGCTGCTGCTGCAGGGGGCGATCGACCACATCCAGCTGTCCTGGGTCAAGGTGGGCCTCGAACGCGGCGTCGACCTGCTGCGCGGTGGCTGTGACGACCTCGGCGGGACGCTGATGGAGGAGACGATCTCCCGGATGGCGGGGAGCAGCCACGGGGTGCGCAAGAGCGTGGAGGAGCTCGAGAGCGCTGCTCGTCGCGCCGGGCGGCCGGTCCGCCAACGCACCACCCTCTACGGGGAGCTCTCGGCGGCAGGACCTGCCTGACCCGGTTCGCTGTCTGCGCCCCCGGTGGCTCGTAGGGCACCGCCCGTGCCGGTCAGGTCGTCCGGCTCGGTGTCCGGCCGCAGCCTGCGCTCCGGGCCTGTCGCGGTGGTGCCCGGGGCCTGCCGTGCAGGAGTATCTCTACAAAAACCTCTACAAGTGGCTTGACAAAACCTATACAGCCCGTCATGCTTGCGGCAGCAACAGCGCGGATCCACCCCGCAGTGACGACTGCCCCCGCGGCACGACGACGCCCGCACCGGACAGCTGCTCGAGGGATCCGCACCCCGCAATCACACCCTTCGGAGAAACCGTGGCCGCCACCGCGCTCGCACTGGCTCCCGCAACGACCACCGCCCGCTCCTGGGCCGATGCCACCAGTGAGGAACTGCTGGTCGCCGTCGGAACGGCCGACCAGGCTGCCTTCGCGATCCTCTACGACCGGGTGTCCCCCCAGGTGCTGGGTGTCGCGCTGCGGGTGCTGCGCGACCGCGCCCTCGCTGAGGAGGTGGCACAGGAGGTGCTCGTCGAGGTGTGGCGCAAGGCGGAGCGGTTCGACCCCGAGCGTGGGACGGCGTCGGGGTGGATCACCACCCTGGCCCACCGGCGTGCCGTCGACCGAGTGCGCAGCGAGCAGGCGTCACGTGACCGTGACGACCGCGTCTCCCGGCGGGATGAGACCCGGGCCTTCGACGCCGTGGCGGACGAGGTGCAGGTCAACCTCGACCACTGGCAGGTCCGCCGCGCCTTGGCCACCCTCACCGAGCGACAGCGGGAGGCGATCGAGCTCGCCTACTTCGGTGGGCACACCTACCGCGACGTGGCGCGGGTGCTCGGCATCCCCGAGGGCACGGCCAAGTCACGACTGCGCGACGGCCTGCTCCGGATGCGCGACGCACTGGAAGGGCTCGTCTGAGCCACCGGCCTTTCGCGCCGCACTCGAGGGTTACGGGTCCTTGCCCGTAACCCTCTTCGCATGTCGTGGCGGGTGTCCCTTCGACCACCACACCTGGTGGTTCGACGCACACCAACCACAAGCAGTAGGGGTATCGCGCTTGACCGATCCCACAGACTCGTGCAGGATGCCACCCGTGTAGTTCCACCGTTGTCGGATGGCAGGAGGCGCAGGTGGGAGCCCTCACTGAGCTGTCGACCAAGCTCGCGTTCGACGCGGACGATCGGCTCTGGATGCTCGAGGCGCGCTGCCTCGATGCGGATCCGGAAGCCTTCTTCCCTGAGAAGGGTGGCTCGACCCGGGAAGCCAAGCGGATCTGCGCCACCTGCCCCGTGCGGACCGAGTGCCTCGAGCACGCCCTCGCCAACGACGAGCGGTTCGGTATCTGGGGCGGCCTGTCGGAGCGCGAGCGCCGCCGGGCCAAGCGCCTCTCCGCCTGACGAGGTCTGCCTGGTCGGGCCGGCCGGCCACCGTCTGCTGGTCGGTACCCGGACGAGCAGCGAGGGTACGGCTGGTAATCTGCGCCACCGCGCGTGGTGGAACGGTGCGCCCCAGCAACATCGACGCCTCCTGCCGTACGCGCGCTCGCCGAGGTCCCTGGAGCTCCGCTCGGTGGTCAAGCGCATCCGCTGGTCCTGGCGTGGGCGCTGACGGTCGCGCACCCAGCTGGAGGAACCCCCACCGTGACGGTCACTCCCACCGCCGCTGCGGCACCCGTGCTCGCGGTCCTCGTGGTCCACGACGGGCTGCCGTGGCTGCCGCGGGCACTCGATGCCCTTCATGCCCAGACCCACGCGGCCGTCGAGGTGGTGGCGGTCGACAACGCCAGTGCGGACGGCTCCCGGGAGTTGCTGCTCGACCGGTTGGGGGAGGACCGCGTCCTGGTGGCCGACCGCGACCTCGGTTTCGGGGGAGCTGTGGCCATGGCGCTGGACGCCCGGCCCGCGTCGGGCGCGCCATACGTGCTCCTACTGCACGACGATCTGGAGCTGGCCCCCGACGCGGTCGCGGAACTGGTGGCCGCCCTCGACGCCGATCCCCGGCTGGCCCTCGTCGGTCCGAAGCTGCGGGGCTGGGACGCGCACGGTGAGCTCCAGGGGGTCGGTTCGACCATCGACATCACCGGGCGGGTGGACACCGGTGTCGACCCCGGCGAGCTCGATCAGGGCCAGCGTGACCAGGAGAGCCGGGCCCTCTTCGTGTCCACCGCAGGGATGCTCGTGCGTCGCTCGGTGTTCGATCGACTGGGCGGGCTCGACCGACGCTTCCACGTCTTCCGTGACGATCTCGACCTGTGCTGGCGGGCATGGCTGGCAGGGCATGATGTCGAGGTCGTCCCGACGGCGACGGCGGAGCACGCCGGCGCCGCGGCCAACTACCTCCGGCTCGGACAGACCCGCTTCATCGGTCCGCGGTACTTCGCGGAGCGCAACACCCTGGCGGCGTTGCTGAAGAACTACGGCCTCGCCCGCCTGCTGGTGGTGGTGCCGCTCTACATCCTGGTCGGGCTGGCGAAGGTGGTGGGGTTCGTGCTGACGCGTCGGTTCTCCGACGCCTGGCAGACGGTGCGGGCATGGCTGTGGAACGTGACCCACCTGCGGGAGACCCGTCGTTTCCGCCGTGCGGTCCAGACCGAGCGGGTCCGCACCGACGGGGAACTCGTCGAACTGTTCGGCCGGCTCGGGCCACGGGTGCGCGCCTACGCGGAGGCCATGGCGTCCTGGGTGGCTGGCGGCGATGCGCCTGTGGTGGCCGAACCCGTCGAGGACCGGCAACGGCCGCCAGCGCCCGCCGCCGTGCGAGCGCGGGTGGCAGCGGTGGTCCGCCGTCGACCCGTCCTGCTCAGCGGGGGCCTGCTCACGGTGCTCGTCCTGGCCGGTGCGTGGCCGATCTTGCGGCCCGGGCCGCTGCGTGGCGGTGCGCTGGCGCCCTGGCCCGACAGCGGTGCCGTGTTCCTGGCCGATCACCTCGCCGGCTGGCATGACGCCGCTGCCTTCGGCACCTCGCTGCCGCCTGCGCCCAGCCAGGCGCTGCTCGGCGTGCTGCAGTTGGCGCTCGGTGATTCGAGCTACCTCGCACCCCGTGCGCTCCTGCTGGTGCCCTTCGCCCTGGCGTGGCTGCTGGCCCTGCGCGCCGCGCAGGCCTACAGCGACCGCCGGCTCCCCCGGGTCGTAGCTGCGACCGCCTACGTCCTCTCCCCTCCCGCACTGGCCGCGCTGGTGACGGGACGCGTGGAGGCACTGGTCGTCTTCGCGGTCCTGCCCGGGCTGGTCGCAGCCATGATCACCGCGACCCGGCGTGATGTCACAGCAGCGCGGGCGTGGCGTGCTGTGGCGGGCTACGCGCTCCTCGGGGCGGTGGCGGGCGCCTTCGAGCCGGTGGTGCTGCTCGTGCTCGTGGCGGTGGGGGCGACGGTTGCACTGGTGATGCTGGGCCGTCCAGGGGACCTGGTGTGGCGGACCTCGCTCACCGCACGCCTCGGCGTGGCCACCGCGGCGCCGATCCTGCTCACATGGCCCTGGTCCGCACGGTTGCTGGCGGATGACGGGCCGTTGTTCGGTGCGCCGCCCGCCGCGGAACTCGCAGCTGACCCCCTGTGGAGTTGGTTGCTGCTGGCGCCCTCGCTGCTCGGGTTCCCCGGCGTGATCGCAGGTGGGGGGTTCCTGTTGGCCGGCCTCCTTGCCCTGGCGCTGGGGTGGCGACGCAACGAGGTTCTGGTGAGCTCGTTGTGGGCCGCCGCGCTGCTCGGTGCCACGCTGGGGTGGTGGCTCGACCGGGCTGGCCACGCCACCTGGGCGGGCACGCCGCTGTTCGTCACCGCCGCCGCCTTCGCAGGTGCCTTCGCCCTGGCCTTCGCCACGGGAGCCCGTCGCCTGGCCCGACATGCCTTCGGCTGGCGGCAGATCGCAGCCCTGGTGACGGCGTTGGGGGTCACAGCCAGCATCGTCGGGGTCGCCTGGTCACTGGTGCGCGAGCCCTTCGACGCCTACGCGGTCGGCGACGCGGCGGTGCCGTCCTTCGTGAGCGCCGAAGCGCTCACCGAGGGCCCCTTCCGTGTGCTCGTGCTCACCGTCGAGGGCAGCGAGGTGGTCTACGAGGTGGTGGACGGCCGGGGACCCACCATGGCGGCCTATGGCGTTGCTGGCAGCCCCGATGCCGAGTCGCAGGTGGATGCCGCGGTCACCGACCTGCTCGACCTCCGGGATCCGGGGGCAGCCAACCGGCTCGGCCGGTGGGGGATCCGCTACCTCATCGTGCCCGAGGGTGCGGATGATCCCGCGCTCTCAGCCGCACTGCTGCGCCAGGACAGCCTGGAACCCCGCCCCATCGCCGCCGGGCAACTGCACGAGGTCTCCGGTTGGCTGCCCCGGGCTGCCGCGGTCACCCCGGCGACCCTCGCAGCCCTCGAGGATGGCCAGGGGCTGCCTCCCGGCGCCGAGGTCGTCGAGCTCGATGCCACCATCGGCGGCGGTGCGACAGCGCTGTCGGAGGAGGGGCGCGCAGTGCTGCTCGCGGAGCAGGCGGACCCGGGTTGGGAGCTGGTCGTGGACGGCCGGCCGCACCAGCCCGCGTCGGGATCGCCCGTGCGGTTCGTCGACGTCCCCGCCGGCCAGGTCACGCTCACCCACACCGGCGACAACGCGCGCCAGATCGCCGTGACCATCCAGATCCTGCTGCTGCTGCTGGTGATCTCCCTGGCGCTGCGCCCGCCGGGTCTGGCCCGCCGGACCCCGGCTGCGGCGCAGGGCACCGAAGGGGAGGAGCGTCCGTGACGGGGATACGTGCCGTACTCCCGGTGACCCTGCTGGCCATCGTCGCCAGCTACGTCCTGGTCCTGGACGCGGTGGCAGGTCCAGCAGAGCGTGCCGAACCGACACCCGTGCCCGTGGTCACGACGACGCCGCGTGCGGGTGCCGTGCTGTGCACCGTCGGCGTCGGTGGTCTGGGGGAACCGGCCCTGCAGTTGCCCGACGCGCCCGGCACCACCGACCCTGCCGGCGAGCCGGTTGACGAGGACGAGGACCTCGACTCCGAGCAGGACGGCGAGCAGGACGGCGAGCAGGACGGCGAGCAGGACGACGAGCAGGACGAGGCAGAGGAGCCGAGCCAGGATGCCTCGCAGGAGGCGTCGGATGCCGTCGATCCCGCCACGATCATCGCGGCGCGCCCGGATGGGGTCGGCAGGGCGCCGGCCCAGCTCGAACGCGTTGACCTGCTCGAGGGTGAGCGCGCCGTGGCCTCTCTGCCGGCGGTGTTCCCCGACAGCGACGCTCGGACCAGCGCCCTTCGTGCGGAGGAGCCCGGCGCCAGCTGGTTGCGCTGGCGTGATGGAGCGGTTGCCGTCACGCGCGAGTGGCGCGTGGAGGGAGTGGATGGGCTGCCGACGGCCACCGTCCTCGGGGGCTGTCCCGCCTCCGCCGCCGGAACCCATGTCGTGCCTGGCATGTCCACCGTCGGGGGCGATGAGGCCCGTCTGCGGCTCGCGAACCCGCACGAGACACCCGCGAGCGTGGCCGTGCGGTTCGCGACCCCGGGTGATGCCGAGGCGCCACTGGTGCTGCAGAACCTGTCGGTGCCTGCCGGTTCGGTCCGCGAGGTCGTGGTGAACACCACCCTGCCCGAGCGCGCCGACCTCGCTGCCCTGGTCGAGGTCACCTCCGGACGGCTGGCGGTCGAGGGGATCCAGCTCACCCGTGCCGCGATCGGCGGCATCGACGGTGCCACGCTCCTCGCCGCCACCACCGCGCCGGATGAGAACTGGACGGTCCCGTGGCTGGTCGATGACGACGACACCGCTGCGTGGCTGTGGATCGTCAACCGTGGCGAGCGCACCGCCGCCGTGGAGCTGACCCTGCACACCGAGGACGGTGGCGGCCCACCCGACGGCCTGGGCGAGGTCAGCGTTCCTGCTGGTGAGATGCGTCGAGTCGACCTGACCGGCACCTTCCCCGAGGACGTCACCGAGGTCGCGGCCACCGCGCGCTCCAACGGTGTGCCCATCGTGGTGTCGGGCGGCGTCGCCCGCAGTGCGGACGAGGTCGCGCGGACCGGGACCTCCGTGCAGCTCGGTGTGGCCAGTGACACCCGCTGGGTGGTCTCGGGCACCTCGAACGAGGTCCGACGCGAGCGTCTTCGTCTCGTCAACCCCGAGGGTGAGCCGGCCATGGTGAGCATCACCCTGTTCGATGGGGTGCGTGCGATCGCCCCGGAGGAACTGCAGGACCTCGAGCTGTCTGCCGGGTCGACCCGCACGGTTCCCCTCGACGAACTCCTGTCGCCGACCGCGCGCTGGTCGGCCTTCGTCACCGCGGAACAGGGGCGGGTGGTGGTCGGCCGGGTCGGTTCCGACGGCGGCGACGGTCCGCTCCACCTCGTCGCCGGTGCGGGGGTGCCGGCTGCGACGTGGACCACCACCGGGAGCGGGTTACAGCCGGTGGTCCAGCCCGGGCTGGTGACCCAGCTCGGTACCACGGGACCCCGCGCTCCCGAGGGTGACCCGGGGTCACCGGCGGACGAGGGCCCGGGATCACAACAGGACCCGGGCACCCTCACCGACCCCGATGGAACGGCTGTGGGATCCGGGGGGTGAGCCGTGGTCGTGGGGTGGGCCACCCCCGCCGCTCACTGCCAGCCACGTTCCTCGATGCCGTCCTCGTCGATGCCGAGCTGTCGGGCGAGCTCGTGGACCACGACCCTGCGCAGGAGGTCGGTGAGCTCCGCCCGGTCACGCGCGCGAGCTTCGAGGGGTCGCCGGTAGAGCACGAGCCGGTCAGGTGACGGCTGGGTGGCCGTCCCGCGCGAGCGGGTGGTGCGCACGGCCGCGAGGGCGACCGCAGCGGTGCTGTCGGCGGGCTCGGCCGGCGGGAGCTCCGCGACGTGTACCTCGAGGGTGGACAGCTGCTCCAGGAGCGGGGCGGGGATGGCCCGCAGGGCCTCCGCGACCAGCCGGTCGAAGCGCCGGGCATCCCCGCTGCGGTAGCCCTGCCAGGGGCGACGCCGCGGATCAGCGGGGCGGTGCCGATGGCGAGCGTGGCGGTCGTCCATACGTCGAAGCGTACCTGCCGACCACCGTCGGCCCCCGGAGCCGTCGGCCAACGAGGTGGATCACAACCTCGGGTTAGGTACCAGCGGTTGCCCAAGAACCGGCGCGCACGCCACGCTGGCTCCCACGTCCCGGCGCCTACCGGTGGCTGTCCCGAGGTGGCCGTGCGACGCGGTGCGCGCACTGCTGGTTGGCGAAACACACCCTTGTCGTTTAGCGTTCGGCCCGTGGACGACATCTCGGGAATCGCTGCCTTCGGGCGCGCTGCTGGCGCCGCCTCTACCGCTGCATGGCCGGCGTCGGATCGTCGGCGACCAACCCCTGTCGCGCAACGCGAGTGCGCACGGCCCGCCTGCCGCGCTCCTGCTGCTGCCACCCTGGTCTTCTCCTACGCCGAGCGGCACGTCGAGTTGCATCCGCTGGGTGACAGCCGTGCCCCGCAGACCTACGACCTGTGCACCGCGCATGCGGCTCGAACCCGTCCTCCCCACGGGTGGCGCTTGCGTGATCGCCGTCCGGAGGACGCTCGTCAGCCGGATGTGCGAGGGACGGTGCCCCCCGACCTCGGCGGCGATCGCACCGTTGCGGTGCTCGCCGCTGCGCTGCGTGCGGTGCCGGGCGCCGTCTCCGAGGACGCCGCCCCCGCACCCGCCGCCGAGGTCTCGGGCTCGCCACAGGCCCGCCCCGTCCCGGCCGCGTCCCCCCGGACGGGCGGTGACGGGCCCCACGGCGCCGCGTGAGGGGCAGCCTCCACACTGGAGGGGTGCAGATGTGGTTTCTTACGGGGAGCCAGGTACCCAAGACAGCGCCCTCGACACCGGCCGGCCGTGCCCGCAGTGCGTCAGGCAGACCGGGCGGATGGCCCGAGGCAGCGGAAGGTCGTACAGCATGTCCCTGCCCCGTGAGCTCACCCGACAGGTCAGACGCCTCGACGAGCACGAGCTGCGCCGGCTCCTGATCCTGGTCCGGGGGCTGCTCGTCCACGTCGACGGCCATCCCGGCACGGAACCCGGCCTGCCCCCCAACCTGACCTACCGGCGGGAGCGGGTGCGCTGCGGCAAGATGACGTGCTCATCGTGTCCCCACGGCCCCTACTGGTACGCCTACTGGAAGCAGGACGGTCGGACCCGCAAGCGCTACATCGGTCGCCACCTGCCCGGTGAGCCGATGGAAGCGGTGGTCCCGAGCGACGAGGATGCGCAGCCACACACCGCTTTGAGCGATGATCGTGCCCATGACCACCACTGACGACCGAGGTCGCGACGACCGGCCGGGTACCCCCTGACCCGGCACTGCGACCGGCCCGGCGGCGTATCCCACCACACCCCCCGACCCGTCAGGAACGCCTGTGTCCCTCACCCCCGACCCGGAGTGGCCGCATCCGCTGCCCGCCAGCGGTTACGACGCCGTGACCCACCTGCGCGGGACGCCACCTGAGGACGTCTTCCGTGCCTACGACATCCGCGGCCGGGTGGCCGGTCCCATGGACCTCGATCCAGGGCTGTTGACCCCCTTCAGCGCCAACGTCCTCGGGCGCGCCTTCGGCACCATGCTGGCCGAAAGGGGTATCGACGAGGTGCTCGTCGGCCATGACAGCCGGGCGTACGCCCCGGGACTGGCCGGCGCACTGATCGAGGGTCTGCTGTCGACGGGCCGCGAGGTGGTCGCTATCGGCCTGGCCACCACGCCGATGGTCTACTTCGCGCAACACCACCTCGACATCCCGGCGGGCG
>LKMJ01003169.1_pt1 | contig 15269 bp, 20 predicted proteins | sample 643391 | NCBI WGS metagenome assembly LKMJ01 (sample SAMN04112250, study PRJNA286221) | soda lake metagenome | biome: soda lake; feature: Kulunda Steppe; material: water; isolation source: sample PL-Br10 brine of Picturesque Lake | place: Russia: Kulunda steppe | collected 2010-07
AATTTTTTCCAGAAACAAACTAATGATTCCTATCGTTTTATTTCAAAGCTTATGGATGTTTATCTGATGGCTGGTGTTCACCAGCAACCTGATCAGTCAAACTACCTGGCTGAAGGTCAAACTTAAATTGTAAACTTGGGTCAAGCCGTATGCCCAAGAGGCTTCAGCCAAGCTGCTAGCAGCCCTGCTTTGGCTGGTGGAGCTATGTACCCTACATTGCTGAGCCGTTAATCGAGACCCGGCTTTTGTTTTTGTTCTAATCGCTAGAAGTCCTCAGAGGGAGAAGAAAAAGGGGCTGGACCAGCGAGGAAGGGTTCATTCAGGTCATGACAAAAATGGTCAAATGTACCCAAGGGGTTGCAAGTCCAAAAGTTTGTAAATGGCATAAGGCAAGGCACACCTTGTGCTGCATGCCTGCGACCTCAGACAGTGCTCTCATGTGTTAGTGTGTATGCGCGGGCAGGCGCTCAATTGTAATTTCAGCGCTCTGAAGAGCTCTGTGTGTGGGCACTCGTGCATCCCAGCTCTCTTGGCAGGGACAGCAGCATGGTGAAAATGCGCTCACGTGGCAGGAGCAGCTCAGCCACGGAGCATTGCGAACATGCGCTTAAGTGGCAGGCAAAGCTCAACCACGGGGCATGGCGAACATGCGCTCAAGAGCGGCAGAGGGGCAGCTCAGTCTCGGAGTTTGATGAACATGCGTTTCAACATCCTGGCCTCCGAAGCCACTGTCTGAGCCTCGGACTTGGCATCTCCAAAGCTGGTGGACACTTCTTTCCCGTATTTCTCGGCCTCATCCAGGAACGCCTGTGAGCGTGAGTCGTTCAAGTTCGCATGTATGAATGTGGATGTATGTTAACGTGCATATATGTATGTATTCATGTGTGTGTACACCTGCGCCACCTGTGCATGCAAGAGCTCCAGGAGAGCAGGAAGCTCAATGCAGGCGCAGGGATGCTGCCATGTAAAATAGATTGAGAGGGGTGAGCACTCGCCCCTGGAGACAGATGCTTGCCACCCTTTGATGCAGCATGAATGTATGGCCGGGCTCTTCTTCTGACAAACATCTGATTGGCCTGGTCAGTCAGGCCTCGCCAATATTTTTTTGGTGTTTTGGAGTGCCTCATCATTTAAAAACAATTGCAACTGTTACGCCATGATGTGACTGCCATGGCTGTCACCATGACTCAAAAAACGTGCAAGGCATTCGCTGTAAAGGCAAGCCCATCTTCCACTTTGCCATGATGATGCAAGGCTCGAGCACTCACAGTGATCTCTTGATAGCTGGAGTCTTTAAGCATGATCATGTGTTTGGTCAGGTTCTCAATCAATGACAGGAAGCAGCGCTTGGCGTAGAACCTGCAGCAGGGAATCACAGGTCAAAAATCACAGGTCAAAAATCACAGGTCAAAAATCACAGGTCAAAAATCACAGGTCAAAAATCACAGGTCAAAAATCACAGGTCAAAAATCACAGGTCAAAAATCACAGGTCAGGCTCAAGAACTGGAAGCGGCACTTGGCGTTGAACCTGCGAAGTAAGGTATCACAGGTCAAGCGCACATGCTTGCGAGTGGCTCTGTCTGTATGCCCTCACGGTTCAAAACGCTGTGTTGGGTGCACATGCCAAGGCCCTGCTCAAGGAGGCGCACAAGGAGGCTATTCACACGGCGCGTGCACGCGTGTGCGCACAAACGCACAAACGGCCCAGCTTATGAGGCACAATGTGTAACCATCTCTATGGCGTCACTGATGTGTAAGTTATGGTGTTGTACTCTTGGACTCTTGATGTGAAAGTAATGGTGTTGTGCCCTTAAACTCTTGATGTAATGATGGTGCGCCCTTGGGCTCTTGATGTTTAAGTAATGGTGGGGTGCTCTTGGACTTTCCGGGCTGTTTGGTGTGACTTTGGACTTTGTGGGCTATTTGGTTTTGTGCTCTTGGACTCTGCTGGCTATTTGGTGGTTGCAGGGATAGGAGCACCCACGGGAGAAATCCACGCTTGTTTTACCAGCTGGTCAGTGGCAAGTTTGCGCTCAGGGAGGGCGCCAAACATCATGATCAGACTAGCTTCAGCTTAATCACATGGCTGGTGTAAGGTATGGCAGTAGAGTAAGTGCTTGTGAGGCAACAAGAGAGAAAGGAGCCTGAGGTTGGTGCAGTTTGCGTTAGTAGTGCATGGAGCACCTTATTTTCAGAGAACATGCATCTGAGAGGAGCAGATGTCATCAAGAGCAGTATTGCAATTCAGTCAAAACACAAAACATCAACTACAGAGGTAAATGGTGCACCTTGTACCCATGAGGGGCATTGCTGCACTGGGTGCCGTGTGGGAAAGTGGTTATGAGGTTTGGAGGATTGGCTCTATGGGTGAATTGGATAGTTCGTTGGCATCGCACCCCCTTTCCCTTTGGCACAGCCTTTCAAGAAGCGTAGTATGCACGCAGAGGCATTGACGTGGCATACTGTTTGCCCAAAGATGAGCGCGAGGTTCTTGCGCTCCAAGCCCTTCCTGCTCCTTCCCTGCACCTACCATGTGTCGGTCTCCAGCTTTTTGTCATAAGGCTCTAAGGACTTGATGATGCGGCTGATGCCAAACTCATAGTTGCCCTACGTGCACGTACAAAATCGTAGTACAACACTTGTCCATGCAGGTCTGTAGAGCAGCAAGAAGCACTGCTCACAGGGAAGAATGTGTATGTTCACAGGTACTGGGCATTTCAGGGCCTCAGTCTGAACGCTTAGCACCATAAGTCATCTTCCAAAGGAACACCTGATGGACGGTCAATCCAGCCAGCTAAGACAAGAACATCTGCTGCTCCCTCAGACTGCAGGCTGATTTGCATTCATGCACTCACACATACTTTGGAGAGCTCCTGTTCAGACCAGCACCAACGATGCATGTATTTTGTACCTTGGCACAGTACAGGGTGCCTATGACGAGGTTGATGATGCACAGGTGCAAGCACTGCTTGTCCGGGTTTCTTGCTGTGGCAAGCTCTTCCTCCTTCTCTACCCTCCTCATCAGCTCCTCCGCTTCTTCATTCTGCACGCACAAGACCGCGCGAAGGTTGCAAGCATATGGATGAGGACAGGAATGACTGCACAGTTTAAGCATATGGATGACGACATGGCCAGGAATGACTGCAGTCAAAAGCACAAAGCCAAGATAAAAAAGATAGCAGCCAGACTCATGTCCCTCTTTTCCTTCCCTGGGATTTTTTGGCAAAGACAATCAGTTGTCAAAAAAGGGAAGTGAAGACACCTGAACAATCTGATGTGTCTGTACCCTTTTGGGTTCTCAGGGCTTAGCGAATCAAAACAGGGACGCCAGGGATAACGGCGGAGAGAGGTAAAGGGGGAGTACATACTTGACTAGAGAGACTTGACAAGGTTGCAAAACCTAAAATCCTTGCCCTGAGCCTTGATTGTATTAGAGCTCCGGGTCAATGCTGGCGCTACTTGCACCCAGCAACAGCGCCCCCTAAAAGGGGTGTGGCTCTCTGTGGCACAGCAGTGGGCGGCACAGCCGTGGGCACAGCAGTGGCACAGCAGTGGGCACAGCAATGGCTCTCTGTGGCACAGCAGTGGCTCTCTGTGGCACAGCAGTGGCTCTCTGTGGCACAGCAGTGGGCACAGCAATGGCTCTCTGTGGCACAGCAGTGGCTCTCTGTGGCACAGCAGTGGGCGGCACAGCCGTGGGCACAGGGATGTCCTTAACACAGGGGAGCCACCTTCACACCTGGCTGGTCATGATGTAGGACACACACTGGTTTGCCAGAACAATGGCCGTGACTTCAAGGAGCCTGTCATGGTTCTTCTGGATCAAAGGGTCGTAGTACCTGCATGCATGTGTCCACAGTGGCATGCGTGTGTATGCTGCTGCAGCATATGCCCAATGTGGGCCAAAAGCAAGCGGCAGAGCTGGCAGCCTTGCTGAAAAGGTCAGCTGCAGCAGCTGTCAGCGCTGGTCAAATCTATTGTCGCCCCTTCCATAAAACCACCCAATAGTGCGATAGCGTGTGTGTGTGTGTGTGCGCGCGTGTGCATGCGTGCATGTTGCATGAATTCATTAACATGACGCACATTACAGACCACGTGTGTCAGGGTTGGCGTAGCCTTATTCAATACATGGCCATCCAGGTGCTAAAACGGGGATAAGGGATAATTGGAAGCTCCCGTGATATCCTGTGCAGAAAAATCGAGTTTGTGATTTCACGCCAATTCACGCCGCACAGCTGCAGGTACTGTACTTGCTGCAAAGCATGTAACCAGGGGGCTATCGGAGGCCCAAAATGGGTATGGTTTTGGCATGCTCCTAGGGTATGCGTGCCATGGTTTGCTACTTGAAAGCTATGGCTAAATAGAAAGCCCTATTTTCAGGCATTCCAAGGCAGCTCAGCATAGAAGTAGCAAGTTACGGCATGTACGTCTTATCTTCCGCGGCGTGAACCCCACTCTTGACCAACAGATCTCCTCACCAGATCACCCACTGCACCAATCAGCATGACTTTGTGTGGTTTGGATCTCTTATAAAAATATGATTGCAAAATAAATGGAGTCAAAAGACCAAGTGGTTACTGAGATGTCAAATTGCCAAAGTAAAAATCAGCAAATGAGGTGCCAAAATGGGTCAAAAACGACTCCCCCCAAACCTAGGTTCCAACATCTGCTATCTGTTAGCCACATAACAGAAGTATACAGGTAGGATTTGGTGCGTGAAAAGAGCTCTGGCGGGCTCGTGGTGAGGGCGCACGTTTCCTGTCTAAAACCAAAAATAGGCCAAACACAGAGACTGAGCCCCCACCCAGGCCACCTAAGGCGTCCACCTCACTTTAGGTCAAGTCAGTAGCTTAGTCATATCATACTATCATAGTTTGCATTAAAAAGAAGCATGCCAGGACTTTTTGCTCCAATGAACCCCTCTGCCATATAACTAGCATTTGTACGTCAAATTTGCGAAGGATGGCAAAAAAATGCAGAATGTATGAAAGGACAAGAAGGAAGGCAGAGGTGTCAACTCACTTCCCATTAAAGCTAAAAAGCTGAAGACAGCTCAGCCAACCTGGGCCTAAGAACACAGAGATTTCATTATGTATTCCAGATAATTGTTGTCAGTGTGTACTGAGCTCATGGCCCTTCTCTTCAGGGGGCTTGCAATGGCTCACAATGGGCACAAAATTGCAGGGCCCCAGCACTCGCCATACTCGTTCCTATCAGCACAGCAGCACATGGCTGAGCAGCTTCAGTCAAGATGGTCAGAATTGGGACGCACCATCACAAAGCTGCGTGCTATAAATACACACAATGAACACTCCCATTGCTGCAATGCGTATGTGCAGATGATGATATACATTGTACACTTTACATTAAGACCAGATTGCCTGCTACGCAGTAGGGCTAATGGTAGAAGAACAGCGGGGCGCAGTAGCTACATTTGCTCAGCATCCTCCTGTTGACGACTGCTTGATTGTATTTAAAATGATTATACTCCTGTCGGCCAAGCTGAGATGGGTTTATCAGTTCTCAGTGTTAACCCTGAGAATAGACAGTATTGGGCCATTAGGCTAATAAGCTTGCCAACTGAACATCCTGTCCCCCTTGGCAAACAAAATTGGGTATGTAACACTGGTTTTTTTTATCATGCTTCTAAGCTGCTTCATCCTCACATGCTCTCCGCGCCCCGCCAATCTTTTGGGATTGTTGTGCTTTGAGGGAGAGTTGGGACTCTTATATGGCATATCATACCCCTGTGTATTTGATATATTCCAGGTTATGTAATGGTACATTAAATATGCTTCCATCACGATTCACGGCATGTGCCAAGCCTTACACATAACACCACCCATAACACCACCCAATCAGATGCATGTGGTGTGCTGCAACTCTGGTACCTGATGGCTTCTCTGTAATGGTTGTCTTGCATGAAGAAGGTATGCGCCACGTTCAAGCGCCACACCTCGTGCTCCGAGCAGAACTCAGCGCTGTTCCTGAACACGCTCTCGCATGCATTGTAGTTCTGCCTGTCCCAGTAGATGCCTGCCATGGCCATCAGGCCTGCAGTGCAGGAATGCATTGGTGAACAGGTTATGTGGTTCCTCAAGTGACCTGATGCTCGCCCGCTTTCACATGTCGAGTGCATTTATGTATGTGTGTGTGACTATGTACGTGTGTAAGCATGCATAAATGAAGGCAAGAAGCAGCTGCTGCCATAAATGCCCCTTTATGATTCTGTGACCTGCCCAGCAGGCATGGTTCATAGGTTGCAGGCCAGCAGACCTTAGTCCACACAGAGAGAGAAATGAACACAGCACAACAGCAAGGCATGCAAGTGATGCAAGCCATCTCAAATACACACAGATGCTTTTGCAACCAAGTGGGAGGCAGACTCAAGCAAGCAAGTACCTGGCACAAGGGCAGTGCATGATGGAAGGCCTGTTCAACTTTGTCAATTACCTGGGATGTATGCCTCCAGCGCTTCATCATACTCCCCAATGGCCTTTTTGATGCTTTCATTGTCCCTTACATTGCGGGCACTCTGCAGAGGGTTTGAATGGGAAGCCTTATCAGCATAATCAGCTATCCTTCACATGCAGGATGCATGGGTGTGCTGCCGGCAGACGAAAAGCTTTTTTTTCGCTCTCAAGGTAAGAGATTAGCACTTTAAGCCCAGTAAGGGAAATGAATTGGATTGACAGATGCATGTTGCCTGCAGGGACAGTGGATTAACAAACGCATGCAGTCTGCAGGGACAGTGGTTTGACAGATGCATGTTGCCTGCAAGGACAGTGAGTTGACTCAAAAATATGTCGAGTGAAGCCCTGGTACATGAGTGAAATGACCCAGTAGACTTAGCATGGAGATGATCCAGGTTGAAACACATGGTAGGCCCTCCAAACCTCCTTGCACGTGAAACGCCTAACCAGCAGGGCCATCAGGCTACGCAGGAAGCTCGCTGGCAAGCCTGGATTGTGCACATCCTCCGTCATACACCAACCTGGATTCCCTGGGTGAGCCGCCTCAACATCATCATGAGGGACAAACCCTTGAATCCTCACTTGAACTTACTGCGTGAGCTGCCTCATTGTCTCAATCTGGATATCGCCTTGAAGCTTTGATCCAAGCCCTCAAAGCCCCTCAAAGCCCCTCAAAGCCCCTCAAAGCCTGACCCCACCTGGATTTGCTGGGTGAGCCGCCTCAGCGTCTCAACATGGCGCTTGGCGAGCTCATCAAAGCGACGGTAGGCCTCGTCTGGCGCGTCCTGCCCAGCGGGGACAGGGAGGGGCACGCAGGCCATGAGACGTGCATGCTGTGAGCAGCGCGGCACGCGGCCACCCGAAGCACGACAAACTGCACGCAGCAGCGGCGCAGTCATTGCTGCACCCGTGCACCCCCAGTGACGCACAAGCTCAGAGCACCGTGGGGCGCCCATTTACTATGGTGCTTGGATGCGATGGGGACGGCCAGCAGGCAGAGCTGGAGGGCCTGATCCAGGCAGTATAGCCCTTTAGGCATTGCTCCTCCACATGCACACATGGGGCCGGGGCGTGCAATCATATACCAAGGTGCTCACACGTGCAAGGATGGTGGCCTGCAGGCCACGACCTATGCGGACCTCACCTGTTTGAGGATGGTGGCCTGCAGGTAGTCCTGCATGTCTTTGTTGAGGAATTGGGCCACGTACTGCGGGCTCTCAGCAATGACGTCGGCGGCAAGGTCGTAAAAGGCGTGCTGCGGCTTGCAGTAGCTGCGTGGCACACAACAAGGCACAGACGCAAAAAGGTTTTGGGGGAGGGTCGCAGGCGTTGCAGTGGGCGAGGAGCGCCTTCTTGCAGCGTGCCACGCGGGTGCACAGCAATGCAAGCACAGCAATGCAAGCACAGCAATGCAAGCACAGCAATGCAAGCACAGCCAGGCGGCGCAGGCGATGCCAGGTTTCAGGCGGGCTGCGGCATGCAAGGACCGCACAGGCAGTGCAAGGGCAGCACAGGCAGTGCAAGGACGGCACAGGCAGTGCAAGGACGGCACAGGCATGTAAGGACCGCACAGGCAGTGCAAGGGCAGCACAGGCAGTGCAAGGACGGCACAGGCAGTGCAAGGGCAGTGCAAGGGCAGCATGCACACGGAATGCATCCTGCTGTTCTTGTCTCGCAATGTTTGCAGGTGGTGCATGATTAGACAGGCGCGTAGACAGTGGATAAAGGGGCTCAGAAACTTTCACTGCAATCCAGGACAAGCCAGCTAATAATGTTTAGTGGTCAAACAAAGGTTGCAATGATCTCACATCAGACAGGCGCGGATAATCTTAAAGTCAACAGGGGCCCAATTTGTCACGGCATGATACGGCACTGACAGGCTCATGCGGACACAGGGCCGCACCGAGCTGCAGTTGATTAAGCCCAGAAGTGAGCTGGCAAAGGAACAAGGCCAAGGACACAGCACCAAGCTGCAGTATCCTGAGCGTGTAAAGGACAGCACTAAGCTGGCAGAGGACAGCAGTAAGCCAGCAAAGGACAGCTGCAGTAAACAAAGCTGACGGTGGACAGCATTCAGGAGCACCAGGACACACAACTCACAGAAGTAGCAGGTTGCTGAAGGTTTCTGGTGGGAAGGGTGGATTCTGTAGCAGGAAATTGAGCTTCTTGAAGCCTCCAGTTGGGTCGGTGTCCATGTTTATGAGTGCACTGTTGTGGAGGGACACCTGCAGCAGGTTATCAATGCAGTGACTGCTGATCAATAAAGACCATGCTGATCTATGCAGTGAGAGCTGATCAATGCAGTGCATGCTGTTCAATGACGACCATGATGATCAATGCAGTCATTGCTGCCCCCCAGCTTGGTGCTTAGACAAAGTCAATGGGCCATCCAACACCGAACGTGACACAATGCACAAATGCTTGAGCACAAATGGCATGTAGACGCCCCCGGCTATCCGCTCAGGCAGTATCTAAGCATGCAGACAAGGGCTGCGCGCGCACATTCAATGTGCGTAATCAACTGTGCATCTAGTGCAAATGCACTTGGCTTTGTAACGCTGGAACTTGCACTATGCTTGGAAAGAGGGAAATACAATTGCATGCAGGAGTGAGGCATTGCCATGCTAAAAGGGCCTTATTGTGTAGCTCTTTGTATTTGACTGAGCGTACAACTAGTTGATTGAGCTCATAAATTGACAAATTTATGGATTTGTCAATTTATGAGTGTGGGAATGCATGGGACCGTTGTATGCATCAGTACGTGTGCATGCCCATGCGTGCCCTTACACGCTTACCACCAACCATACCTGAGCAAATGCTATTGGTGGGGACGCCCCCCGCCTCATTTCACTCATACAAAGCATGCAGTCTCCTACATCCCCTGCCATTTACGGCACTCATCCCTTTTCCACCCCCCGTGCTAGCTGCAACACCTACAGGGTCCAGCTCCTCTTCTGCCCGCGGGGGCATATCTGTTAAGGCTTCCTTCGCATTGTCATAGTTCTTTGTCAAGTACTCAATGGCGGCCTGCAAGACAGAAAGCATTATTTGTAGATGAACTTTAGCCTCAGGAGCAAGTGATAGATAATCGAAATGCTGCGGGCATGATTTGCACGTACGCAAGCAAAGTATATGACACAATAGAGCACATTTCTGTACCTTCGTGCACCTGCTGCAAACACAAACATAATCGGTTTGAGCCCACAACATGATCATGTACTCCCCTTCTTGACACATTCATGCAGCTCAACTTCCTTACAAGATCCTGGACCCCACCTGTTCACATGTGCTTGACACCAAAAGCGTTGGGCAGCTCATCCTGCCAGATCAAGACTGACAAAGCTTCCGGCCAACCATTGCATGCTTGGCCTCAGGCTGTTCACATGACCCACCTTGAGGTTAAACGACTCAATCAAGGCAGTCTCCTTCAGGGTCTGGCTGTTGCCCACACTGCAGGCCTCCATACCTTCCGTGTTGCTGCAGGGCAACCGAGAGCATAGGACTGTTATTAATGAGCATAGGACTGTTATTAATGAGCATAGGACTGTTATTAATGAGCGTAGGACTGTTATTAATGAGCATAGGACTGTTATTAATGAGCAACAGCGCGAGCAAAACCTGCCAAGAGGGCGATGGCAATGGGGACTCAATACTTAAAACAGGCTCCAGTCCGCCACTGTCAACTTGTGAGATGCGCAGCAGTGTCCAGTCTACCGCTCCTCCCCTGGCAAGCCCAAACTGCCAGGGGCAACCGCACCTAATACCACAGCCTGATGCAAATCACGGCCCCGGACACAGACCACAGCCCTTGATACAGACCACAGCCCTTGATACAGACCACAGGCCTTGATACAGACCACGGCCCTTGATACAGACAACGGCCCTTGATACAGACCACGGCTCTTGATACAGACCACAGGCCTTGATACAGACCACGGCCCTTGATACAGACCACAGCCTTTGATACAGACCACAGGCCTTGATACAGACCATGGCCCTTGATACAGACCACGGCCTCTGTCTGCACCACAGAGCCTCAGGCCCCATTCCCAACAGCGGTGATTTTCACAGACATCCTCGCCTGTTGCCCTGCCATCTGCCCCACACCGACTGCGTTGTGGGCCTGCCCTGTCTCCTGAAGGGCAGACGGCACAGGCCTGCAACACTGGGCAGACAGCAAGCGCAGCCCTTCGACACAGCACCTTGTAGCAGTGGCGGCAGCACATCCGCAGTGCTCAACAGTGCCACTTGGCGGCGGCGACAGCATCAGCGCTTGGCGGCACAACCCTGCTTGCTCCAAGCCGGGCTAGGCAATCAGTCAGCCATGAGGGCGCTGACGTCTGCATGCTTCCCAAAGCAACGAGACTGCGCAAGGCCAACATTTTGCCTCTGTCTCCTGCCTCTGCAATGAGCCCACACCAATCACATCAACGAGACTCTGCCCAAGGGTGGTCCATTTCTGCCTGATAATAAGACGACGATCGCTTTGTAAGCTGGTCTTGGCATTCCCTGTAGACCCAAACCCACGCTGCAGCAGAGGCACCCACCTGCCAACACTGAGCTCCGGGTGATCACGCACGCCCCTCTCGATGATCTCGGCAATGTGCTTCAGGGCCTGCCCCAGCTGCTTTGTCTTGTAGAAGCACAGCGCTATGTTGTACTGCAGCTCCGGCTGCAAGCAGGTGTGCAGGGTGCAGCTCCGTATTCACATGCCCGTTTGATCAGGGCCGATCGAAGCAAAGCAGGTGGACAGCCTCGAGGTGACTTTGAGCTGCAGGTCCAGGGCGTTTGGCGCTCCGATATTTATCATCCTGCCTTTGCTTGTTTGGAGTCACGTGCAATCAAATGGGGGCATGGGCACAATGGCATACTAGCTCGCAGACGTGCGCCTACCAATGGTTGCAAGCAAGGCCGATAGTACCAGCAAACACAAGGCCTGCCTGCCTGTGCAAGCACGGGCGCGGGTCACACTGCCCTGCACACGTGCGGCTTGAGGCATATGGCGCATCTGAGAGAGAGCGCTCAGCTCGCGCACAAGCTTTCAGGTGCCACAGAGCACCCAACACAGGAATGTGCAAGTGCACATGCGTGCGCACACACGCACGCGCGCGCACACACACACACACACACACCCACCTGGTAGCCAATGATGGCACACACACACGCACACACACACACACCTGGTAGCCAATGATGGTCATGGCCTCGGTGAACTTTGTGCGCGCTGCCTCGTAGTCGCCCTCCTTGTACAGCACGCAGCCGTGGTTCACGGTGGTGTCGGGGTCGTCCAGTGGGCACTGGTTCAGCTGCCTCTTGCAACCTGGACACAGCCATACACGGCCAACGCGCTCTCAGACATATGACGCTGCTTTGAAGAGCATGCCCGTGTCCCCTTGCGCACGTCAACATGGGTGCACACACTGCCTGCACGCTGCTTTGAAGAGCGTGCCCGTGTCCCCTTGCACACGTCAACATGGGTGCACACACTGCCTGCACGCTGCTGCAAGCAGCTCGACCTGATGCAGCCTGTAGCTTGGGCAGCCCAGGCCCTGCCTCGTCCTGCACACAGCGACTCACAGCCCAAAAGGGCAGCCCTGCCCAGCACTCCAGCTCGTCAGTCCAGCCCAGCGCTGCTGCTGTGCTTGCTGTCCCCTGAGGCGCGGCCTTACTCAGGGGGCCACCGCTGCCGCTAAGCCCCAGTTCCAGGCTTCCCCTAGGCAGGCATTGCTCTGCAGGCCCTGACCTGCCACCAGCCTAGGCAGGCATTGCTCTGCAGGCCCTGACTTGCCACCAGCCTGGCCTCCGACAAGAGGGCTAGCCGCGAAGCAAAAAAGGCAAGCCAAAGCGCTGGCCACACCTCACACAAGGCGAGGCTGCACATCGTCCTGCACACAGCCACCCACCGCCCAACCCCACATGGGCATGCGCGTGCGCGCCACACCCCGGACGCCTGCTTGCTGCGCATGGCCCAGGGCCGTGGACTCGCTGCCTGCATGCGCACTTCTATACATGCTTGATGCACTAGACAGCTGTGCCGGCGGCACGCAGCCCAAGCCCCAGATAGGGAGCACGTGCAAGCATGAACGAGACACGCACCGTGCCATATGCTGCACAGCTACCACCCGGCCTGTGGGGCGAGACGTGCACCGTGCCATATGCTGCACAGCTACCACCCGGCCCGTGGGGCAAGACGCGCACCGTGCCATATGCTGCACAGCTACCAACCGGCCCGGGGGGCAAGACGTGCACCGTGCCACATGCTGCACAGCTACCAACCGGCCCGGGGGGCAAGACGCGCACCGTGCCATATGCTGCACAACGACCGCCCGGCCCATGGGGCAAGACGCGCACAGAGCCATATGCTGCACAGCTACCACCCGGCCCGTGGGGCGAGACGTGCACAGAGCCATATGCTGCACAACGACCGCACGGCCCATGGGCAGCCAGCCCCACCTGACAAATCATTCTGCTCGTACGCATTGGCCACCAGCAGCGTGGTCACGGCTTTGCTGTAGCCCTGCACCTTGCTGGCCTCCTTGTTCACCTCCTGGTACAGACCAGCCTGCAGGCGAGGCACGGCAGGTGCGCGTGGAGGTGCAGCCCCCCGGACGAGCTGGCTGACAGGCAACATGCCAGGGGCCATGGGGCGCACATGCTTGCCACACACTGCAGCATGCTCCCTGGAAGGCGCACTGCGGCACCTGGTGCCTTAGGCAGCCATTGGAGCCCGCCAATACCCCTGCTGGCACACAGCTGGCGTGCGGGCATCTGGCAAAAGGACTGCAGTGCCCACAATTGGTACCCAATGAATAGGGTGGTGCGTGTGCGGCATGCGCCTTGGCTGCACTTTTTGCTCTGCACATGCCCTGAACCTAAGGCGTGCGCTTGATTCCCCAGCCGCGTTGTCTAGGCCACGGAAGGAATACGATGCACAGCCGTGCTCAAAGTTGATCCCACACACCAAGTGGCGGTGCAGATCCCTGCAGGAGAAGGACAATGGCTTGAGATACCTTGTACAAGCTCTGGGCGTAGTACAGCTTGTACTCCTCGTTGCGAGGGTGCAGGCGGATCAGACGCTCATACCTGGGCGCAAAATTGCAGGAGTACTGGGTGTTGGGAGGGCGATCTTTGGGCGCTGAAGCCATGCGTGAATTTGTGGTGGCTATTCCTGCCTCCACTGTCAGTGGCTAATTCCTGCCTTCACTGTGGGGAGCTGGCATTCTTTGTCTGCATGTCTATTTTGCAGGTATAACGGGTCATGTGTACAATGCAGACGAGCAGGGAGTTCTGGGAGTTGAGCACTGTGGTCGTGCATGAGCAACTTACGTGGAGCAACAATCAACAGCTTTACAGATTGAATGAGGCATGCCAAAGAGCAAGCTGCCTAAGAAAGCTGGCTGGACAATTTTTAGCACAGTCTTGTACTGGACTGCAAGATTGGGCTGGAAGATGTGTGGAATGGACAGGACTGGTCCGGCCAACTTTCAGTCGCAATTATTGTCACAGCAATTCAAGACCTCGTGCTCAAGGGTGCTTACCTGTGAGCACTCAGGCATGTGGTCTGAGTTTTCCATGAGGGCGTGAGACACTTGTGCCAGTGATAATAAGACAACCATGTGTTGCGTCATGCTTAAACCCCAAGGCTCACAGAAATGCTTGCGCAACTGCAGCATGTGATGCAAGCATGGCACACGACATCCTCCCTCAATGGAACTTACATGTCAATGGCTTGGTCAAACTGTCCACTGTAGTAATAACAGTAGCCCAGAAGGGACAGTGCAGCATGGTTTTCAGGGGAGTTCTGTGCACATGTGCGAGTGTTGGCAGCACAGGGGGTTAGCTGCAGGGTTAAGGAGCTGCTCAACACAGACCTCTTTGCGAAGAGCTTAAAGGACGCACGCACCTGCAGCTCAATCACCAGATGCTCAATGGCATCCACATGCCTGTTGTCTTTTATCAAGCCATAGATGGTTTGTGTGAAAGAGCCCTCCGGGATAGTCCTTTGGCCACTAAAGAAAGCTGCCATGTTACAGTACTTCTAAACTAGCTGGTGTTAAGCAACACCCATCGTGTTTCCCTTGTGAGTAAACGATGCGGCTACTACTTTTATGAACTCGGGTGGAAATAAAATTACAGAACCAATCAGAAAACGTATGTCCATCTTCAACTGAAATTACAAGGTCTTGCGACATTCAAAGCACGCAAATTAGCTTCCTCTATAATTCAACTTTTGTATCAAATTCCTCAATCCCATTCATTCTACGAGTTGACTAGACTGCCTCCTCCTCGTCAGACAAGAAGTCATCGGCAATGGCCACCTTCCAGCCTGCATGTGGTGAATTTTGAAGCATGTTCATAGCTTTTTCTTCCATCAGATGCTTAAGCAATTCATCACGTGCAGGCACGTACACACATGCGTGCACGCATGCACATGCACATGCACACAGACGCAAATACCATGTACATATGCGCACGCACACACACACACGCACACACACACACACACTGATACAAACACACAGACACATACAAACACACACACACCAAAAAACACACACAAACAAGTAGCACCAGCACACGAACAAAATACATAAAAAAACATGTAACCTTCAAAAAACACGCACTTACACACAAACAATCTCACACACACAGACAAACACCCACACACACCCACACACACCCACACCCACACACAGACACACACACACACACACAAACACACAAACACACATAAACACAAACACGCACACAAACACACACAAACACACACACACATACACACACAAACACACACA
>LKMJ01003170.1_pt1 | contig 15265 bp, 16 predicted proteins | sample 643391 | NCBI WGS metagenome assembly LKMJ01 (sample SAMN04112250, study PRJNA286221) | soda lake metagenome | biome: soda lake; feature: Kulunda Steppe; material: water; isolation source: sample PL-Br10 brine of Picturesque Lake | place: Russia: Kulunda steppe | collected 2010-07
CGGGCCGCTCGACGCCGTCCTCTACACCCACCGGCACGCCGACCACCTCGACATCGAGGTGGTCGACAGCCTGCGCGAAGGTGGCGCGGAACTGTTCGGTAACGCGGACGTGGTCGCGTTGCTCGGCACGGAGCACTTCGCCGGGGTGTGCGACATCGCCGAGGTGCACGTGCTGGCCGACACCGAGTCCCTGGACCTTGCCACCGCCTGACCGCTCGCGCGGTACGGGCCTGTGGGGCGGGACCCCGAGGGGAGCCGATCCTGATGGGTGTCCTGCTCGCCCTGCTCGCTGCTGCGAGCTTCGGGCTCTCCGATGTCACGGGTGCCGTGGCGGCGCGACGGGTGTCCGCCCTCACGGTGACCCTGGCGATCCAGACGGTGGGGTTGTTCGCCCTGCTCCCCGCGATGCTGGTGGTCACCGGCACCCCGAGCGTGGGCGCCTGGGTGTACGGCGGGCTGGCCGGTGCAGCGGGCACGACCGGGCTGGTGGTGTACCTGCGGGCCATGGCGGCGGGGCCGATCGGTGTCGTCTCGCCGGTTGCTGCCCTGGTGGGTGCGGCGGTCCCCGTCGGCTGGGGGGTGCTGCTGGCCGGCGACCAGGTCGGGCTACAGGGCTCCGTCGGCATCCTCCTCGGCCTGGTGGCGGTCGGTGCCGTCGCCTACGTCCCCAACGGCTCCCTGCACGCGGCGAGCAGCACCACGGTGCTGGGTGCGCTGCTCTCCGGGGTCGCCTTCGGGCTGTTCTTCGTGGCCCTGGACGCCACGCCGCCGGGTTCCGGCCTGTGGCCCCTACTGGGGGCACGGCTCGTCGCCGTGACGATCATGGTCGGGGCCGTGGTGCTGCGTGGCCGGCCCCTGCTCCCCCACGGCGCGGGGCGGCTGATCGGTATCAGCGGCGTGGCTGACGTGGCGGGCAACGCCCTGTTCCTGATGGCCACCCGGGTGGGGCTGCTGAGCCTGGTCGGCCTGTTGGCCTCCCTCTACCCGGTGGTGGCCCTGCTGGTGGCCCGCTGGTGGCTGCAGGAACGGCTCACCGGGCTGCAGGCGGCAGGGGTCGGTGCGGCGATGGCCGCTACCGGGCTGCTGGCTGCGGCCTGATCCGCTCCAGCCAGCGGACGATGGCGCAGCCGTGTCCCTGCCGTCAGGCGCCCATGAGCTCTCCCATGACCGCGACCATGTCGAGGTCGTCGTGGAGCTGGTGCTGCAGCATGAATCGGCTGACACCCGCCTGGGCGTAGGCCGCGAGGCGCTCCGTGGCCTGCTCGGGGGTACCGATGACCCACTCTTCGCGCAGCCCGTCGAGCCAGGCGTCCAGATCGCCCTCCTGGCCAGAACGCGCGTGTAGCCGCCCCGCCCGATCGCGGACCTCTGCCTCGTCCCTGCCCAGCAGGCACCCCGTCATGATCGACAACGGCAGCGGCTCGCGGCCGGCGCCAGCGCAGGCGTGATCGAGGTTGGCCTTGCGTTCGCGGACGGCGTCCAGGGAGGGGAAGACGGTGTTGTACTCATCGGCGAAGCGCGCGGCCAGACGTGCGGAACGAGGACCGGCCACCCCACCGAGGATCACGGGGACGCTCGGTGACTGGACCGGCTTGGGGTTCGCCTCGCAGGCCTCGAGTCGGTAGTGCGTGCCATCGTGGTCGAAGCGGCCCTCTAGGAACTGCCGGCTGACGATCTCGACCTGCTCCTCGAAGATCTCGTAGCGGGTCCCGAGGTCGTGGAAGTCGAAGCCGTAGGTGCGGTGCTCCAACTCGTGCCAACCAGCCCCCATCCCGAGCTCGATACGCCCACCCGAGATGTGGTCGGCGGTCACCACGTTCTTGGCGAGCACCGAGGGGTGCCGGAAGGAGGTCGGTGACACCATGGTGCCGAGCCGGATGCCCTCGGTCACGGCCCCGAGCCCACCGAGGGTGACCCAGGCATCCAACGAGGAGCGCTCCGTGTGGGCCGCCACTGACTGGTAGTGATCGGAGCGGAACAGCCCCTCGAGGCCCGCGGCCTCCACGGCACGGGCCAGTGCCACCCACTGGTTCCAGGTGACGGACTCCTGGCCCTCGATCATCAGGTTGATGCGCACGGGACTCGCTCCTCATCGGCTACCCGCAACGCTAGAGCTGCGGTGGCCGCCGGCGACCTGTCCATCCGTCGATCGCCGCAACCGGGGCGGTGGGTGCGACACCGGTAGGGCCCGCGCCGGTCCTGCGACCCGGGCGCCTGCCAACCGCCCGGATGCCCCGAACAGGACGACGCGTTGCGCGCATACGCCCCGCACTCCGCCACCGCCAGGATCCACCCGGATCTCCGCGAGCGGATCGTGCTGCGCGACGTGTGGCGTGTACGCCTCCACATCACCGAGCTGCTCCAGGACTTCCTGGCGCTGCGCTTCGACCGCTGCAACGAGCAGCTGTCACGGCCGCAGCTCTGAGCGCCGTGCGGGGGCGCCGTGCGGGGGCGCCGCACCGGCAGGAGGCGGCGACAGCTGAAGGTGCGTGCCGACGCAGCCTGCATCATGCCGGGTCGATGCGCCGTACCCCGCCATCGAGGTCGAGCACGTAGACCTCGCCGTCGGCGTCGGTGGCGAAGCTGACCACCGCGCCCCCATCGATACCGAGCTCCGCCTGCTCGACCACCTCGCCGGCCTCATCGACGCGCAGGCCACGCACGGTGCCGTTGCAGTAGTCGGCGTAGAGGTAGACCCCGGTGAGCTCAGGGATCGCCGCACCCCGGTAGACCACACCACCGGTGACCGCGCAGCCCTCCGGTCCACGGGTGTCGTACTCGTACACCGGCCGGATGTGGTCCTCGGGCTCCGCGCCCGCGAACTCGCGGGTGCCTTCCATCAGGTTCCAGCCGAGGTTCGCACCGCGCAACTCCTCCAGCGTGAGCCGGTTGATCTCCTCCCGCTCATCCTGGCCGACATCGGCGATCCAGACCTCCTCGGTCACCGGGTCGAAGGAGAAGCGCCAGGGGTTGCGCAACCCGTAGGCCATGATCTCCGGTGCAGCGCCCTCGGTGTCCAGGAAGGGGTTGGTGCTGGGCACGGCGTAGGGGTCGCCGCCCTGCGGGTCGATGCGCAGCAGCGCCCCGAGCGGTGTACTGAGATCCTGCCCGGCCTCCAGGGGATCGCCGGCACCCCCGCCGTCACCGAGCCCGAGGTAGAGGAAACCGTCGGGGCCGATGTGGAGGTCGCCGCCGTTGTGGTTGGCGTAGGGCTGGTCGAGGGTGAACACGGTGCGACGCTCGTCCGAGCGGACCTGCCCGTCCTCGACCGCCACGGCGGTGACGGTCGTCGCGCCGTCGGGGTCGGTGGAGGACAGGTAGAGCTCGGCGCCGTCGGCGGCGAAGGCCAGGCCCAGCAGGCCGCGCTCGCTCTCCACCGTGGTCTCCGCGGAGATGTCCACCACCGCCTCGTCGGCGCCCTCCTCGGTCAGCGGGTGGACGGTGCCACCCCGGTCGGCGAGGTAGAGGCGGCCGTCGGGGCCCGTGGCACCGGCCGTCGGAGACCCCAGCTCGGCGACCTCGGTGAGCTGCAGCCCCACGGACAGGTCGGGGGCGGGCACGGGGTCCCCCTCGGGCTCCGCGTCCGTGACCTCCTCACCCTGCCCGTCTTCCGCCACCTCGGCATCATCCGAGGGGTCGGGGGCCGGCTCCGCGTCGACCACCGGTGGGGGCTCCGCGGCCTCCTCGGGGTCGTCGCTGCACGCAGCGAGGAGGAGGCCGGCGACGGCACCGACCACCACCGGCCGCAGCCAGCGGCGGTGCAGCGGGCTGGTGGATCGCAGGGGCAGGTCACGATGTCGACGGGTGCGCATGCCACGAGGCTACCGGCGACCGGCGATGGCAGCCGGGGCCATCCCACGGTGGCACAGCCGTAGCCTGGCCACGGCGACGGATACCGAGGACTTCTCCACCGCTCCGGACGCCATCGAGGAGCAGGCACCGGGTGCGCTCCTGCGTAGTGACCGCCGCACCCAGGGGTCGGTGGAGGACGCTCGGGCGCTCGGCAGCCGCTGCCTCGACGGACCCTCCCTGCCGGTAGCCGCCCTGGGTTCGATCCAGCTGCGCAGGGACGTCGAGCCCCTCGACCCTGAGCGCACCGACCGGTGGCTGCTGAACGGTCGGGGACGTGCGCGCGGGCGGCGAGGCGGCGAGGCGGTCAGCAGGCGTCCATCAGCACGGTTGCGTGCGGCGCCGCCGCGGCCCCGGCTGGGACGCCGGTGGGACGCGGGCGGTGATGACCACGGGGCGGGAGCGGTCCCGCTGGTCCGTGGCATCGGGCACGGTGATGACCTCGCCCGCACCGGCGATGCCGTCGGCGACCCAGGCACACACCGCCGCGTCGACCACGTCGTCGGGTGCCACCTGCTCGTCGCCGGGGAAACGGTCGGGGAGGACGACCCCGAGCCGTTCGAGCACCGCACGCCGGGTGGTGATGCCGGCCCAGGAGCGCTTGCGGGGCAGGGCCCCACCGGCCAGGACGGCGAAGGCGACCTCCGGGTGGACCTCCCTGAGGTCGTGACCGGCGGCGACCAGGGCATCGGCCTCGAGGATCGCCGGCACGAGCCGCCAGGCCTGCATGCTGATCCCGCTCCCGAGTACCTCCACGGCCATGGCCGTCGCCGCGGCGTGCTCGGTGACCTCGCCCGAGCGGGCCGCGTCGACGACGCTGCGTGGCGGGGCGGAGAACACGCTGCTGGCCCGGCCGGGGAGCAACTGGCGGGCCGCCCGGTCGGCGTCCCGCGGTGCGTCCAGGAGCCCGATCGGCATGTCCACGGCCACGGCAGCGGGCGCGGGGCCCTCCAGCGCCTCGGCGAGGGCTGCGACCACCTCCACCTCGGCGACCGCGCCGTCCACGAGGGTGACCACGACCCACCCGGGGGCACACCCGTCGATGCCGAGCACGCGGCGGGCGGTCATGGCAGCACCTCGGCGGCTGCATCGGGTGCCAGCCCCAGGTCACGCAGCGTGCGCGCCAGGTCCGCACGGAACAGCGCCTCGCAGCCCTCGGGGAACAGCCAGTGGTGGTGGCCGAAGACCTCCAGGCTCACCTGACCGTGCAAGCGGCCCCAGGCCAGCAGCCGCAGGGGGCCCGTGGCCGGGTCCACGCCGGGGGGCAGGATCGGGTCCAGTGCCCCCGGAGGACCGAGGACCTCGGGGGCACCCAGCACCGCATCGAGGTACAGGTCGCCGGCGGCGGCAGCCTCCAGCAACGGCCGCGCCAGGGCGTGGCCGACGCGTGACATCCCGGCCACGGTGGGGCCACCCGCCGGTGGCTGGTAGCCGGGGATCGGGTCGCCGAACAACAGCCCGAACTCGTTGGGGTGGGTGACCGACCACCACCGGTAGGCCAGGGCGACCGCGACCAGCCGGTCAGCCGGGCCACGGTCCTGACCCGCGACCTCGGGCACCTCGGGCGCTGGGCGGTCGCGGGACGCCAGCCCGTCGGTCGCGGCTCCGAGCGCCACCTCGAGGTGGTCGGCGAGGTCGTGGTAGCCGTCGGCGATCAGCGTCGTGAGCAGCCCGTCACGGGAGTCGACGTAGCGGTACAGCCCGGCGGGGCTCATGCCCAACCGACGGGCCACGGACCTGAGCGCCAGGCCCGCGGGGCCGACCTCCTGTACCTCTTCGAGCGCAGCGGCCTTCAGCTCCCTCCAGGTGCGCTGCCGGGCCTGCGCCCTGCGCCCCTGGGGCACGGCCGCCGGCCCGGCGTCCTCACCCGCACCGGCGAGCTCGTCCGGCATCCGACACCTCCTGCTGCTCGAGCACGGTGACCCCGGGGTCCAGCGGGGCGCGTGCGGTCGTGGGCCGGCCGGAGCCCGCCGATGACCGCCTGGCGCACACCGTAGCGCAAGAACGCGAACACCGCTTGCGTTGCGAACGTCGTTCATTCATAGTGACAGCAAGCGCGAACAGCGTTCACTCAACCGGCGCCGGATCGGGCGCCACTCCCCGGGAGACACCCCCCTACGCAGCACCGTCCTCGGCGCCGCCGGCGGCGCCGGCCGGGCCATCACCCACGAGCTCGCCGCCCGCGGCCACGAGGTCACCGCGGCCAGCCGCAGCGCCACGACGCGGTCCTGGCCGCACGGGGTCACCTCGGTCGCCACCGACCTCGACGACCGGCACGCGACCAGGGCTGCCTGCCGGGACGCCGAGGTGGTCGTGATGGCCGCCCAGGTGCCCTACTCCCGCTGGTACACCGAGCTGCCCGACCGGGTCGAGCGTGCTGCCGACGCCGCCGGTGGGCTGCGCGTCACGATCGGACGGTTCGCCGACTACTACGGCCCCTTCGAGGGCAACTCCCTGGTCAACCAGCTCATGCTGGAGCCGGGGGCGGCGGGCAAGCGGGTGCGCACCTTCATCGCCGACGACCAGCCCCACACCTTCCACTACCTGCCCGACGTCGCCCGGGGGTTCGCCACCCTGGTGGAGCGCCCCGAGGCTGACGGGCGGGTGTGGATCCTGCCCGCGGCGCAGTCCTGCACCCAGGCGGCGCTGCTCGACCACCTCGATGCGGCCCTGGACGCACCCGTACGTCGCGGTCGGGTGAGCCCCGCGATGCTGTGGATGATCGGGCTGTGCAACGCCGAGCTCCGTGCGGCGCGCGAGGTGGTCCCGCAGTTCGACCGCGCCTACGAGATCGACGCCAGCGCCTTCGACGCAGCCTTCGGACCGCTCACGGTGACCCCACACGCCGAGGCCATCGCCACGACGGCGGCGTGGATGCGCGACCTCGCAGCTGTGCCGGCTGCACGGTGATGCCCACCGCGCCGGTCCTCCCCCCCTGCGGGGACTGCTACCCGACCATGCGGGCCCAAGGCCCCTGGCTGCGGCCCCGATGGGGATCCTACGGTTCGTACACGCACGTCGGCGGGGGCGACGTGACCGTCGTACAGGAAGTACCCCTGCGTGCAGCGCGCTCGATGGCTGGTTCCCACTGTCGTTGCCGTCCTGGCACTGGCGACCGTGGCTGCCGTCGTGACCAGCTGGTGGCTGCTCGAGCGCAACCGCACCCAGCGGCTCGAGCTGGTGACCGGGTCGATCGCAGAGGGTGTGGAGCTCGAGCTCGACCGGCTCACCGACCTCGCCAGGGCCATCGCCATGAGCCTGCCGCCGCGTGAGGACCTCACCAACGAGGTCTGGCAGCAGATCATGAACGATCTCGACGTCAACCGGCGCCACAGCGCGGTCTTCGGCACCTCCTTCAACGAGCGTGTCGAGCGTGCACAGCTCGACGCGTGGACCGCGCAACGCGCCACGGAGGGCGACGGCTTCTCGCTGCGGATCGACGCGGGCGGGCCACAGTTACGGGTGATCCGCTACGCCTACCCGCTCCCCGCCAACGCACCCTCGGTGGGGTTGGACGTCCTCACCTCACCGGAGAACCAGCAGGTGATCGATCTGGCGAACCGGACCAGGAGCCCGAGCTTCGCACCGGCGTTCCAGAGCTCCTCGATCCCGGAGGGTGAGGCCGCAACGGCGCTCTACCTGCCGGTCGAGGACGGCGATGCCCATGTGGTCGTGGCGGTCTCCGGGCCGCAGCTGCTGGCTGCACTCGAGCCGCTGCCCGCCGAGGTCACGGTCGCCCTGATCGAGCCCACCAGCGACATCTTCCCCGTGGTCGCCACGTTGCCCGCTGACGGCCCTTCCGCTGCGGCCGACGCCGCGGATCATGACGACCGCAGGATGCGGCGCGTTCATGTCGGGCCCGCGTCCCCCGGCTGGGAGCTGGCTGTTGCGGAGAGCGCAGGCTTCGTACCGGTGGTCAACCTCGCCGCCCCCTGGCTGGCCCTGCTCATCGGTAGCGTCATCACCGTCCTTGCGGGCTCGACGGCTCACGTGCTCGTGACCCGTGAGCAGCTGGCGGCAGCACGTGTCGAGGCGGCCACCACGCAGCTCGCCACGGCGAACGCGGAACTGGTCCGCGCCGACCAGCACAAGGACGCCTTCATCGCCTCGGTGTCCCACGAGCTGCGGACCCCGTTGACCGCGATCGCCGGGTTCCTGGAGACGTTGCGACGGATCCCACCGGCACAACTACCCACCGACTCGCTGCTGGCGCCCATGGAGCGCAACACCGCACGGCTGCGCACGCTGGTGGATGACCTGCTGCTGCTCGCCAGCCTCGACGCCGGCGGCATGGTCACCCAACCGGAGCCCCTCGTGCTCGCCCGGGTCGTGCCCGACGTGCTCGACGACCTCGGCGTCGATGAGGCCGATCGCCGCTACACGCTCCCCGACGAGTTGATGGTGCAGGTCGACGCTGGCCACCTCGAACGGATCGTGGCGAACCTGGTGACCAACGCCCTGCACCACGGGGCTGCGCCGATCCACATCCGTGCCACCGCGAAGGGCGACATGATCGCCCTCGTCGTGGCGGATACCGGCGAAGGGATCCACCCCTCGGAGACCGAGCAGGTGTTCGACCGTTTCGCCCGCGGACGTGGCGCCGAGCGCAGCACCGGCACCGGGCTGGGGCTGGCGGTGGTGCGTGAGTTGGCCGTGGCCAACGGGGGCGCGGTCGACTACCGGCGCTGCGAGGAGGGCCCGTGCTTCGAGGTCACCCTCCCCCGGACGGGCCCACCGATGGCCTGACCCGGGGGCTGGCCGCACCCGGCAACGGCTGCTGCGTGTCGACGCGTACACCGTGCTGCGGCTGCTGCTGCGCGTCGACGCGTCACCCCTGCGGGCGGTAGGGCTTGAGCTCCCGGCGCGCCAGCGCCATCTCGTGGACCTCGTCGGGGCCGTCGGCCATGCGCAGGGTGCGTGCGTGGGCCCACATCATCGCCAGCGGGGTGTCATCGGTGAAGCCCTGCCCGCCGTAGGTCTGGATCGCCTTGTCCAGCACCCACTCCGCCATCTGCGGCGCGACGATCTTGATGGCGGAGATCTCCATCCGGGCGCCCTGGTTGCCGACGGTGTCCATCAGGTGGGCGGTCTTGAGGGTGAGCAGGCGCGCCTGCTCGATACGCACCCGGGCCTGGGCGATCCAGTGGTGGAACATCCCCTGGGCGGCGATGGGCTTGCCGAAGGGCGTGCGTGCCCAGGCACGCTCGCACATCAGCTCGAAGGCGCGCTCGGCCATCCCGATCATGCGCATGCAGTGGTGGATCCGGCCCGGACCGAGGCGCTGCTGGGCGATGGCGAACCCGTCGCCCTCACCGCCGAGCAGGTGCTCCACGGGGACACGCACGTCGGTGAAGGCGACCTCCGGATGACCACCGTGGCCGTCGTAGCGGCCGAACACCGGCAGCTCCCGTACCACCTCGACCCCTGGGGTGTCGGTGGGGATCAGCACCATCGACTGCTGGTGGTAGGGATCGGCATCCGGATCGGTGACCCCCATCAGGATCCCGACCTTGCAGCGCTCGCTGGCGGCACCCGACGACCACCACTTGCGTCCGTTGATGACGTAGTGGTCGCCGTCGCGCTCGATCGAGGTGCGGATGTTGCGGGCATCGGAGGAGGCGACGTCGGGTTCGGTCATGAAGAAGGCCGAGCGGATCTCCTGCTCGAGCAGGGGGTGCAGCCACCGCTCCTGCTGCGCAGGCGTGCCGAACAGGTGCAAGATCTCCATGTTGCCCGTGTCCGGCGCAGCACAGTTGGTCACCACGGGGGCGATCAGGGGTGAGCGACCCGTCAGCTCCGCGAGGTGGGCGTAGTCGAGGTTGCTCAGGCCCGCGCCGTGCTCCTCGTCGGGGAGGAACAGGTTCCACAGCCCACGGCTGCGCGCCTCGGACGCCAGTTCGTCGAGCACCGGTGGGTGATGGTGCAGGTCCTCGGAGGCCCGGAGCTCCTCCTCATAGCGGTCCTCGTTGGGCAGCACGCGCTGAGCGACGAAGCTCGCCAACTCCGCGTGCAGTTGCGTTCCCCTCGCGCTCATCCCCAGCTCCACGACACCAGCTCCCTCGTCGGTTCCGCGTGGACGCTAGGTGCTGGGCGGGCCGTCATCCGCATCCGCGCGTGCCTGCTGGTAGCCCTCCACCGCAGCAGCGGTCAGGTCGCGGGTCAGCTCCGCACCGGCCTTGGTCGCGGTGACCGCACCCTGCTTGGCCTGCTGGAAGGCGTCGCGGCGCAGCTCACGACGGCGCTGCTCGCCACTGGCAGGATCGAGCAGATACATCGCGCCGGCGCCGCAGCCAGCACCCACGCTGAAGGTCAGGAAGGTCCGGATCCGCACCGCGGCTCCTGTCGTCGACGACGGTGGTCGTCGACGGAGGCTAGCGTCGGGCCGTCAACCAGCCGGAGCCCTCGTGTCCCACCCTCCATCCCACGCCCCACGGCAACGACTGCTGCAGACGGCAGCAGGGACCAGGCTGGAGGCCTTCGGAGCCGCCGAGTGGGGCCTGCTGGCGGTCATCGCCACGATCTGGGGCGCGTCCTTCGTGCTGATGGACATCGGCCTTGCGGCCTTCGAACCGGGGCTGATCAGCCTCCTGCGCGTCGGGCTCGGGGCACTGGCGCTGCTCGCCGTGCCCCGCGCGCGCAGGACCCGCATCGACCGCGAGGACTGGCCGCGGGTCGCGCTGCTGGGCGTGGTGTGGATGGGCGTGCCGCTGCTGCTGTTCCCCGTCGCACAGCAGTGGATCGACTCCTCGGTCGCCGGCATGATCAACGGGGCCATGCCGCTGACCGTGGCCGCCTGGTCGGCGCTGCTGCTGGGGCGGCTCCCGGGACGGGCGCAGGCGGTCGGCCTGCTGGTGGGTTTCGCCGGCATCGTCGCGATCGCACTGCCGGAGCTGCCCCTCGGGCGCCTGGCGACCTCGGGCACCTCGCTCACGGCGCTGGGAACGGGACTGGTGTTCCTGGCCACGGTGCTCTACGGGCTCGCCGCCAACCTCGCTGTCCCCCTGCAACAGCGCTACGGCGCCCTGGCGGTGCTGCTGCGGGCGCAGGGGGTGGCGCTGGTGGTGATCGCACCCTTCGGCCTCGCGGCGCTGCCCGGCTCACGGTTCGCCCTGGGGCCGGCGCTGGCGATGGTGCCGCTCGGGGTGCTCGGGACCGGGCTCGCCTTCGTCCTGATGGCCACGCTGATCGGCCGGGTCGGCGGCCCCCGCGGCTCCATCGCGATCTACTTCGTGCCGGTGGTGGCGATGCTGCTCGGGGTCATCGCCCTCGGCGAGACCATCCACCCCCTGGCCATCGCCGGCACGGGCCTGGTACTGATCGGCGCCTGGCGGACCTCACGCCGCGAGGAGTGACGGCAGCGCCATGGCCTGCCGCGGCCCCGGTGCTGCCTATGGCGAGGTGCTAGTCGTCCTGTACCCCGCCTTCCAACGCCCGCTCCACCCGCTGGACCTTGCTGCGCAGGGTGTTGCTGTGACCGGGACGGTGATCGAACTTGGCGGTGATCGACAGCCGGGGGGCGTGCCGCTCACCCTCGGCGATGCAGCGCTGCAGCAGGGCGAACACCTCCTCGGGGCTGCCCTCCACCGTGGTGAACATCGCCGTGGTCTCGTTGGGGAGGCCACTGTCGCGTACGACGGCGACGATGCGGGCGACCGCGTCGCCCACGGAGTCCGAGGCGCCCCCCAGCGGCGTGATCGAGAACGCGGCCAACATGTCCACTCCTTGCGGTACGACGGCGGTACGACGGCGGTACGACGGCGGTACGACGGCGGTACGACGGCGGTACGCGGGTGCTGTCACGTGGATGCTGCCACGTCGCTGCTGGCACGTTGCTACTGGCACCGTGATGCCCCCTCGTGGAGCTGCAGGCCTCAGCCCTGCTCCCCCACGCCCGCACGGACGACGCCGTGCTCGTAGGCGTAGACCACGGCCTGCACCCGGTCGCGGAGGTGCAGCTTGGCGAGCACCCGGCCGACATGGGTCTTGACCGTGGTCTCTGACACCACGAAGCCGGCTGCGATCTCCGCGTTGGAACGCCCCCGTGCGAGCTGGACCAGCACCTCCCGTTCGCGCTCCGTCAGGCGCGCCAACTCGCAGGGTTCGGGCACCGCCGCAGCTGGCGCCACCCCGTCGACGAAGGCAGCCACCACACGGTGGGTGATGGAGGGGTCGAGCAACGCCTCTCCCGCGGCCACCGTGCGCACCGCGGTCACCAGTTCCCCGGGTGGCGTGTCCTTCAGCAGGAACCCGCTGGCACCGGCCCGCAGCGCGGAGAAGACGTACTCGTCGGCATCGAAGGTGGTCAGCACGATGATCCGGGCGGCGCTGCCGGCCGCGACCAGCCGGCGCAGGGCCTCGATCCCGTCGAGGTGGGGCATGCGAACGTCCATCAGCACGACGTCGGGCTGCGCGTGTTGGACCACCTGTACCGCGGCCAGACCGTCAGCGGCTTCACCCACCACCTCGATATCGGGCTCCTCGTCCAGGATCATGGCGAAGCCGGCACGGACGAGGTGCTGGTCGTCGACGATCACGACGCTGATGCTCACGTGGGCTCCTGACCGCGGCGGGGCAACGGAAGCTCGGCCGTGACCCGGAACCCGCCCTCCGGCCGTCGACCGGCGCTCAGTTGACCACCGAGCAACGCAGCGCGCTCGCGCATACCCAGCAGGCCCGTGCCCGCGCCCGCACCGGCGAGCTCTGGGCGTACGGAGGTGGCAGGGCGAGCCGTGGACGCACCGACCAGGTCCGGGTCAGGTGGTGCCGGTGGCGGGGTGTGGCCACGCCCATCGTCGACCACGGCCACGCGGAGCACCTCCTCATCGCGGTGTAGCCGTACGACCACCTCGGTCACAGGGCCAGCATGCCTGAGCACGTTGGTCAACGACTCCTGGACGATGCGGTACGCGGAGACCGCCACCCCGCTGGGGACCTCGGCGGTGGGGAGCACGTCCTCCTCCAGGCGCACGGGAACCCCTGCCTCGGCCAACCGGGTGACCAGCCTCGGGACGTCCTGGAGGGTGGGCTGCGGGGCTGCCTGTCCGTCACCTGGTCCGTCATCGCGCAGGACGGTGACCAGGCGCCGTAGCTCGGCCAGCGCGTCGCGACCGCTGGACTCGATGTCGGCCAGCACCGCCGCGGCGGCGTCAGGGTTGCGCTCGGCCACCCGGCGACCGGCGCCAGCCTGCACCACCACGACGCTGACGGTGTGTGCCACGACGTCGTGCAGTTCGCGGGCGATGCGCCGGCGCTCGTCAGCGGCAGCCAGCGCCGTGGCCAGACGCTGGTGCCGCTCGGCCTCCTCGGCACGGACCTCGAGCTGGGCGACCAGCTGGCGGCGGGTGCGGGTGCGGTCGCCCAGGGCGAACACCCCGGTGAGCACCAGCGAGGTGACCACGAACCCGACCGCCTCGAGCTCGCCCGTGCGCCACCACGCCGAACCGAAGCCCAGCAGCACGAACCCGGCGGTGATCGCCAGGGAGATCCGGGCATCCTCACGGGTGCCGTAGGCGGCGACGGAGTACAGCGCCAGCACCAAGGTGAGGCCGGCCAGGCCCAACCCGTACCCGAGCAGGGTGAACACGCCCGTGGCTGTTCCGCTGACAGCCATCGTGAGCACCGGGGTGACCCGACGCCAGGCCAGGGGGGCGGCGATCACCACGATCATCGCCACACCGACGGCTGCTGGAACCAGTGCGCCGGAGACCACCAGGACGTGCTCGACAACCAGTTCGGTGAGCAGCGCCAGACCGAGCACGACAGCCGCCACGATGTCCACGGGCGGTGGATGGTCGAAGGTGCCGTCGCCCACCGAACGGGCTCTCCACCCCGTGCGCGGCACCCCGGTCGGGGTGTCCGGTGGTGCCGCCTGCGTGGGGCCGGCAACGTTGCGGGCGCCGGGGTCGGAGGCGGGCACCTCGGGACCGGCCGCCTGTCCAGGCGGGCCGGTGGAGGATCGGTCGGCGGTGTGCACGGGGCCACCGTAGAGCGTGGCTACCCTCCCCGGCCACCGGTGGCGCCCACCGGGTCGATGTCCAGCCACCGAGGTGACGACGCACCGTGACCTGGTTCCACCGCTACCTCGGCGCGGTGATCGTGGTGCTGTTCGGGGTCATCATGCTGACCGGCCTGGTGTTGCGGGTACGGGGCCGGCAGGACACCCCAGCCGGGCTGTGGGCGGTACAGCACTGGACGGAGAACCTGCTGGTCGTCCAGACCGTCACCGGGGTGGTCCTGCTGCTGCTCGGACGCCGGGCCGTTGGCATCCCCCCGGCCTGGCTGCACTACCTCTACGGCTCGATCTTCCCGCTGGTCGCGGTCGTGGGCGGCCGGCTCGCCGGGCTGCGCCGCGAGGAGCGTGAGTACGTCGGGCTGGCCTGGGGTGCCTTCTTCGCCTTCGTGCTGACCCTGCGCGGGCTGCAGACCGCCTGCGGCGAGACCCTCGCCGCGCTCGGCCGGTGCCTGGCGCCGTGAGGCGTGACCCCCTGGTCCCGTCAGAGACCACACCGACCTTCCGATCCCCCTGAACCGAGGTACCACGTGACCCGTCGCTTCGCCGTGACCTTCGACTACCTGTGCCCCTTCGCGCGCAACGCCCACGAGCACCTGATCGCCGGTCTGCAGGACGGCGCCGACTGGGAGGTGCGGTTCACGCCCTACAGCCTGGCCCAGGGCCACGTCGACGACGAGGCCACACCGGTCTGGGACCGTGACGAGCCCCTGGCGAGCCCGGGCGTGCTCGCGTTGGCGGCCGGTATCACGGTGCGGGACCGCCTCCCCGACCGGTTCCTGGCAGCGCACGGCGCGCTGTTCGCGGCACGACACGACCACGGCCAGGACATCAAGGACCCCGAGGTGGTCCGTCACGCCCTCGACCGCGTCGAGGTCGACGGCGCCGCCGTACTGCGGTGGGTGGCACAGGATGACGTCCTCGCCCGGCTGCGGGCGGAGCACGATGCCGGTGTCGCCGAGCACGAGGTGTGGGGTGTGCCGACCTTCATCGGCAGCGCGCGTGCAGCCTTCGTCCGGCTCCTGGACCGGCCCCAGGACCACGACCGCAGCGCATCGGTGACCACGGTGGAGCAGGTGCTGCTGCTGCTCGACAGCCAGGTCAACCTCCACGAGTTCAAGCAGACCGACCTGGGTATCTGAGCGGGGCTGCCGGTGCTGGTCGGTCTGGCCCGGTCCGTCAGGTCTGGCCCGGTCGGTCTGGCCCGTGTGGCCCGTGTGGCCCGGGCGTCCGGCCAGACCGGCGCTCAGCACCTCCCTCGGAAACGCTCCGCATGGGCGGCTGGCGGGTAGACCACATCGACCAGTGGCGTGGCCGCAACCCCCGGCGCGTGCGCCTCGGTGACCTGTAGTTCCGCCCACCAGCGACCCGTGCCGTCGGGCAACTCCTTGTGGAGGAGCACCTTGC
>LKMJ01003171.1_pt1 | contig 15264 bp, 16 predicted proteins | sample 643391 | NCBI WGS metagenome assembly LKMJ01 (sample SAMN04112250, study PRJNA286221) | soda lake metagenome | biome: soda lake; feature: Kulunda Steppe; material: water; isolation source: sample PL-Br10 brine of Picturesque Lake | place: Russia: Kulunda steppe | collected 2010-07
GACACTTTCTCGGACGTTTCGTTCTTGCCGCTCTCGTGCGGCATGTCTCGTTCCGGCACTTCTGAGCAGCGTGACCGCTCACTCTCAGTGACACAGCACTCTACGCTCATTACCTTGCTTTGCCTTGGTTTGCAGCATGCGATCTCACCAACGACCGGCCGGCCGGAGCCGCCCCGGTACTCACATTCCCATATCGGCGGCGGCCTCGGGTATCGGGAGGTCGGTCACTCCGACACCGAGTAGCTCCGCTGCGTGATCGAGGGCCATGTCGAATCCGTAATACCGCTCTAATTCGTCGCCCTGCGGTCCCGGTCGGACTTTCAACATGGCGTAGCCGTCGACGTTCTGTGCGACCGCCGCCTCCCGCCCGTCGAGAGTGAACGTGAGCAGCCGCTCTCCGTCGGTCTCCTCGTATCGCGCGGTGATACCGTTTGCCTCCGTGGCCGTCGTGTCGCCCATACCGATCACACGGGCCGAGCCCTGTCGTATCTATCGATTCCGGAGGGGTTTCGCTCTGCTGTGTCGATGCCACCCGTGTCGCTCCGGCACTCGTACCGCTACCGCGGGTCCCACCCGTGGAACGCTGTCCCCGGCTCCAACTCGAGGTCGAACGCCTCGATCAGGCCACCGAGCGCGTCGTACCCCTGTGCGGCTGCGGCGATCCCGACGATCGCCTCGTCGTCGTACCGCGCCGCGATCTCGTCGTGAGCGATCGCGTCGACCTCGCCCCGAACGACCGCGTGCGCGTACTCGATCAGGACAGTCTTGTCGTCGCTTAGCAAGCCGAAGTCCCCGGTCCCGATCGCGGCGATGATGTCGTCGCCGATCCCGACGCCGCGAGCGATGTTGACGTGTTGGTGCCACTCGTAGCGGTTTCGAGTCTCACGGGCAACGGCGAGGATCACGATCTCGCGCTCGCGGTCAGAGAGCCCGCTGTCGGTCCACAGCGCCCCGAGGAACGAGCGGAGCCCAGCGAGCACCTCCGGGTTGTTTCCGATCGACTGATACACGTGTAGGGGCTTTCCCTGCAGCGACGACTCCAACAGATCCTCGTACTCGTCCGGAACATCCGTTGCGTCGGCGTACGGGACACGGGCCATAGACGAGTCCACTCGCTGGGAAGGGTTAGCTGTGTGTGCCTCGGTAGCGTTCGCCGGGATCGAGGTGTGGCGGTGTCGATACCCCCGTCGCGATGGTAAGCTTAACGGGCGGTACACACTTACAACCTCCAATGAGTGTCGAGGTGTCGCGACGACGGGCGTGGGTGATCGCCGCGCGCCCACAGACGCTACCCGCGGCCGCTGCCCCCGTGATCGTCGGTGTCGGACTCGCGGTCGAGGCCGGGGTGTTCGCCCCGCTGCCCGCCATCGCGGCGCTGGTCGGTGCGGCGCTGATCCAGGTCGGTACGAACTTCGCGAACGACTACTACGACGCGATTCAGGGGGCTGATACGGACGACCGTGAGGGGTTTACCCGCGTCGTCGCCAGCGGTCTCATCGAGCCGGCCGAGGTGAAGCGGGCGATGTGGCTCACGTTCGCGGCCGCAATCGCTGTCGGAACGTACCTCGTGTACGTCGGCGGCGTCCCGATCCTCGTGATCGGCCTCGCCTCGGTCGCGGCGGGGATCGCGTACACCGGCGGCCCGTACCCGCTCGGCTACCACGGGCTCGGTGACCTGTTCGTGTTCGTTTTCTTCGGTGTGATCGCCGTCACCGGCACCTACTACGTCCAGGCGGCCGCGCTCGCCGCGGGCGCGTTCCCGCTGGGGGTTCCCGACGGAACGATCACTCTCGCGGCCGTCGTCGCCAGCCTCCCGATCGCCGCCCTCTCGACGAACATTCTCGTCGTCAACAACGTTCGCGACTTGAAAGAGGACGCTCAGACGGGCAAACGAACGCTTGCGGTCCGGTTCGGCTACCGCTTCTCGCGGGCGCAGTTCCTCGCGTTGCTGGGGCTCGCGTACGCCGCCCCCCTCTGGTTTCTCGCTCGCGGAGACGGCGTCGCGGTGCTTCTCCCGCTCACCACGCTACCGCTCGCGGTCGTCGTCGCCCACACCGTCGTCACCGAGACGGCCGGTGAGATGCTTAACCCTGCGCTCGAATCGACCGGCAAGCTCCTCGCGGCGTACGCGGTGACCTTCGCCGTGGGGCTCGCGCTCTGACCGATGCGTTTCCGCTCGTTCGCAGTCGATCTTGCGACTCCGCTCGACACGGCCAACGGACCGATCGACCGACGCGAAGGGTTCCTCGTCGATGTAGACGTTACAGCAATTGAAGACGGTAAAGACGGTGAGGCCGTTGCAGGCGAGCGTATCCCCGCGCTCGGAATCGGCGAGGCGACCCCGCTCTCGGGCTGGACTGAATCGCTGTCCGCCTGTGAGTCGGCGCTACACGAGGCCCGTACGAGAGCGGAAACGGAAGCGTTCGTCGACGTGACTGCCGGGGTCGACCCGACGGAGACTCCCGCCGCACGTCACGGGCTCGCGCTCGCGCTGGCGGATGCAACGGCCCGAGGTGGTGATCGCTCCCTGTCGGCGCATCTCGCCGCCGATCACGGGCTTCCCGCGCCCGCCGCCGTGGTTCCGGTCAACGCGACGATCGGAGACGGGTCGCAGGCCGCGACCGTCCGCGAGGCGGAGCAGGCCGTCGCGGAGGGATTCGGCTGCCTCAAACTGAAGGTTGGGGTCCGAGATCTCGACGACGATATCGAGCGTCTTCGTGCGGTTCGGGAGCACGTCGGCGACGGAGTCGTCCTCCGTGCCGATGCGAACGGTGCGTGGGACCGCGAGACTGCAGCACGCGCGCTCGACCGTCTGGAACCGCTGGAGTTGGCGTACGTCGAACAGCCGATTCCGGCCGACGACTTAGCGGGTGCCGCCGCGCTTCGCGAGAACACGGGCGTTCGGATCGCACTCGACGAATCGCTCGCGAACCACACTCTCGGGGCGGTCGTTGACGCCGGCGCCGCCGATGTCGTCGTTCTCAAGCCGATGGCGCTCGGCGGGCCTGACCGGGCGCTTGCGACTGCGCTTCGAGCCCGAGCGGCGGGCGTCGAGCCGGTCGTTACCACGACGATCGACGCGGTCGTTGCCCGGACCGCCGCGGTCCACGTCGCGGCGGCAATCCCGGACGTTGCTCCCTGTGGGCTCGCCACCGGCCCGCTTCTCGCCGAGGACCTCGCCGCCGATCCGTGCCCGGTCGACGCGGGTCAACTACCGGTGCCGGAGGGTGTCGGTCTCGCCGGTGGCGCGTTCGACGGATTGCGGTGAGTGTCAGCGAAGTCGCTCGTCTGGCTGTGAGCTCATTCGACGACTTCGACGACGCCGACCATCCCCTGCGTCTGGTGTGGCGTACAGACGTACTCGAAGGTGCCCGTCCCATCGAACGTGTGCTCGAAGGTGAACCCCGCCTCATCGATGAGTTCGGATTCGAACGCGTCGTTTACTTCGTACACGTTATGGCTGCCTCCCTCACCGTTCCACTCCCAGTGAACCGTCGTACCGAGATCCACGGTGATGTTTGCCGGATCGAATCCGTACCCGCCGTCGGAGCCGACGACGACGTCGACGGTCTGCTCACCGGTCCGGTCGACTCGCTCTTCGTCTCCGTCACCGGGGAGTTCGGAGTCCCCGCAGCCAGCGAGGGCGACAGTGATCACAACACCGCCAGCCGCGAGCGCCTCTCGACGCGTTCGGTCGCTCATGTCCGATCCAAGCGACGCGCGATATAAAGGGCCTCGCGAACTCCACGCCGGTGGGAACGCCTTTTGTTTGTCACCGTCGAACTGACGCGTATGAGCGAGTGGACAGATGCAATCGTCGGCGAGCGTATGACCGTCGACAACCAGTTCAACGAGCGCGTAGCCGGGTCTCAGTTCTCCAGTCAGGAGTGGGGGCTCATCATGACAGCGACCGAGTTCGAGATCGAGGACGCCGACGATCCGGAGGCCGCCCGGATCGTCGCCGACACCTCTAGTCTCCCGGCGATCATGCCGGAACTGGAGAACGTCCGATCGCAGGTCGCCGCAATGGGGGGTGCCCCGTCACAGCAGCGCTCCGGCGGCTCGGGCGGGGGAATCGTCGATTCGATCAAAGGCGCGCTCGGGCTCGGCGGGGGCGGCAGCGACGGACCCTCTGACGAGGAGTTCGAAGCCGCCGAACGGCTCGTTCAAGCGTACGCCGACGAGCTGCAGGCGCACCTCGAAGACGTCGGGAAGTGGGAACAGGTCCGCGTCGCGTATCAGGAGTAACAGACCGCAACGGGTGCGGCTATTCGGTCGAGCTGTGGTCTGTGGTGGGTTGAATCGACCCGTCACACGCGATGAGTCCGTCCGCCAGAAGACAGTCGACCGCTGAATCCTCAGACAGCGCCCGACGAGCCGCCGCAGTGATCGACTCCTCTGAAACCCCGTCACTCGGAAGAATCAACTCACCGTTGAGACAGACGATCGCGTCCGAATGATCGAACAGATCCACAACCTGTGAACTGCGCAGCTTCTCTCCGAGATTCTGCTCGACTCCGATCAACTGATCGTGTCCGTCGAAGCCGTCAAAAAGCATCCGTTGTTGACCTCCCACCCTCGTTGACTGAGAAAGCACGCCAATCCGTGTTACCTCATGTATCGTCGGTGACACGGACCGTATCGAATTGATGTTCATCGATAATCCTCTGTTTGTGGCCACCACGATACTCGGGTCACCGACAATCTGGACTGACGATCGCCCCATCGGTATCGAGAGGGGGAGGCTCACGCTGACCGGACTGCCAGCCGTTATCAGCGCGAAGAGCCGCCGTAACTGTACGGGTTCGAGTGTCGAGTCGAGAAGGACTGTAAGTAGTGCGCCGTCGGCGAGGCACTGTGATCCGATCGACCACCGACGCGTCTCCTCAAACACCGTCATCGCAGGAGCACTGCCGAGGGTGTCGAGCGCGACGGCACCGTCGCCTGCGACCACGCGGTCACCCTCAACCGGAAGCCCGCAGTACGCGATATCGATACCCTCGTCTCCGAGCACGTCTGTGGCGGTCTCTCGGTCGGGGCGATCGATAACTTCCCACGACCCGATACCGTCCGGGACGGCCGGCTCGGAGAGGGCTCGGCGAACAGCTCCGGCTCGCTGTGCCGAATCGACCATGACGACCACGCGAGCCTCACCGCTCGCCGTTCGCGTCCGCCGGAGCAGGTTCTCATAGCCCGCCGGCATCAAGACCGATACGCCCGCCGAAAGCGGGTCGGCGTCCGGGTCGGGAATCCCGTTTTCGGGAGCCATCCACGGGGATGTCGCCAGCGCGTTCGGCGCGTCTGGTCGGCTCGACTCGGTGGCTCCGCGCACGCGAACCGGTGCAAGGACATGCGCGAGATGCGAAAGCAGATCCATGCTGTCTGGGGTCGGTCTGAGCACCGCCTCAGTCGGCCAGTCGGGAGTGTACGGTGCAACCGTCTGAGAGTCGACCTCTAAGTACTCCATCAGCCGCTCGCTCATCGACAGGCCGGCAAGGTTCGGCGGATAAAACGGAAGCTCCGGACCGACCTGCTCGTACTCGTATCGATCGGACGGAACGTACCCCTCCGTGCACGCGAGCGTGTCGAGAAAGAACCACGTTCGCAACAGCTCTTCGATGCGCTTCTCGAGCGCGACTCCGTCAGTCGGTAGCGTCTCGACGTATCCCGTGTCGAGCCGGATCGCGGGTCCGTCGCCGACGACCATTCGGGCACCGAGGTAGTACGCGAGCGTCGAGAGGCGGTAAATGTCGGCGTAAATCGGTTTGACGACGATTTCGACGCCCGTATCGGGTGCGACCAACGGGCTCGGAATGTCGAGTTCGTCACCGCGCTCGATCCGCGGCGGATAGCCGCGAAGGGTCGGCCACGACCGCTCGGGGGAGAACTCCTTGATCGACGAACCGAACACCGAGACGGCCTCGGCCAGCGCGGCCGGATCGTCCGGAACCGTGATCGTCGCCTCGGGACGGGTATGGAGCGAGCGCGCGCCGACCGTCACCGTCTGCGGACGGTCGAAGGTCAGCTCGACGGGTCCGGAGTCCGCCATCCCTGTCGCGGTTACTTCAGCATCGGTAATCCGCACTAACGCCTTCGTTACGCCGCTGATGTCGAAACAGTACGATCCGTGGGGCAGCTCCATCGTCTCGTCGAGCTGTGCCATGAATTCGCCGCCGTCGTCCCGGACCGAAACAGCAGAGTAGACGGGAATAGAGAGCGACTCGGTCTCGAAGCTGATCGCTCGGTCGACGGGGAACGGGAACAGATCCGGCAGCGCCGGCTGTGAATCGACTTCGCGATCCGCCCGAAGCAACAGCTCTTCGCCTTCCAAGGCGTCGCAGATACGGAGCGTCTCTCCGTCCGCTTCGAACTCGACCCGTTCGCTTGTTTCGTCGTCTATCAACGGGACTTGATAGATCTAGAACAGATATGAGGGTGTCGGTGTTTCCCGGAATCGGACTCTCTCCGGCTGAGAAAGCTGTTCTTGACTGCATCGTGCTAACACCAGTGACAGTGGTATTAACATCCGCGCGATACAGCAGAGAGATATGAAAAGCCGGGTGAGGACCGCTCTCGTCGACGCCGTTCCGAACCGCTCGGTCGACCGGCTTACTGACACCGGTCCGTCATGGAACGGTGGCAACGGGACGCTCGGCGTCGTTTTTACCGACGGATCGCGCGCGTTCTGCAAGGTCGCAACGGACGGCTACGGGAGTCGAATCGCCCGCGAACTCGCCGTGTTGCGATACGTCGATAGCGAGCGGGCGCTCGCCGTCCCCGAGGTTCTCGCTGCTGACCCGGATGCGACGGTGCCGTATCTCGTTACGGGACCAGCACCTGGTCAAGAGCTCCTCAGAGCGTGGGAGCACGCGAACGATACGAACCGGCAAGCGCTGCTCCGTCGGGTCGGTGCGACGCTCGCGACGCTCCACGCCGACCGATTCGAGCGCGCGGGTGAGATCGCCGGGGCGGCGTCCGCGAGTGACGGATCGGTCGAACTCGTCCTCGATTCGGCGCCATGGCCCGACGTGCTCCGTTCGACCATCGATCGGACCCGGGAGATCGGTACCTCGGAGCGGCTCGCGGACCACTACGACGCCGTCCTCGGCTGTGTCGAGTCGAACCGCGACCGGCTCGCCGGCGCGCCGGCGGCGCTGCTTCACGGCGACGTCGCGAAGCCCAACCTCTTCGTCGCCGACGCTGGGGGGCGCTCCGCGGAGTCCGGGCCGGGGATCGGCCCTGACGGCGTCGTCCCGATCGATTGGGAGCTCGCGCACGTCGGCGACCCCGCTCGCGACCTCGTTCGCGCCGAAGACCAACTGCTCAACGGCTTCGACACCACTGGTCCCGACCGGTTCGCAGCAGCGCTGTACGGTGGATACCGTGAACGCGCCGGCGGACTCCCCGTCGGATTCGCCGAGCGGGCCCCGATCTATCGAGTCGTCCGGATGCTCGGTCGGTCCGGCTTCATCGACCAGTGGGGGACGTACCTCGACGAGCCGATCGACGACCTCGTCGCTCGTGCGGACGCGGAGCTACAGACCAGGCTCAGCTCGGTATAACGAGGTCTGCCGTGCGGTCGACCGGTTCGACCGCGCGCTTCGATCGCGACCCACCGACTACGACGTAGCTCACCGATTCCACGCCGCGTCGTCCGGATCGATCTTCCGGTCGCTCGGCTCCAACGCGTCTATCTCCGCGAGGTCAACCTCAGGGAGGTCGACATCGATCGCCTGCAAGTTCTCTGCGACGTGGTCACCGGTCGACTTCGGGATCGGAACCACGTCGCGAGCGAGCGCCCACGCGAGTGCGACGACCGCGGGAGAGGCCCCGTTCCGCTCTGCGATCTCGGCGAGGGCCGGATCGTCGAGGATGTCGCCGCGGCCCAGCGGTGAGTAGCCGACGAGGTGATGGTCGAACTCAGCTGCGAGCCCGCGGAGCTCGGGCTGCTGGAATCGCGGGTGACACTCGACCTGGTGGGCGGCGATCGGTGAGTCGAGCAGCTCGCGGGCCTCACGGAGCAGCTCCGGAGTGAAGTTCGAGACGCCGACGTGGTCGGTGACCCCCGCGTCGCGAAGCTCGTCGAAAACGGGGAGCGTCGCTCCGGCGTCGTAGCTCCGGATCGGCCAGTGGACGTACAGCAGGTCGACGCGGTCGAGTCCCAGCCGGTCGAGGCTCTCACGGGCCGTCTCGCGAACGTCGTCGGGCGCGAGGTTGTCCGGGTGGACCTTCGTGGCGACGACCACGTCCTCGCGGTCGACGTCGCGGTCCGGGTCGGTAAAGACGCGGGCTAATCCTTCGCCGACGGCGGCCTCGTTGTCGTACATTTGGGCGGTGTCGACGTGACGGTACCCTGCCTCTAGCGCGGCGGCAACGGTATCGGTACACTCTGCGGCGTCGTCGAGACCGGACGTGCCGAGGCCGAGGCCGAGTTTGAGCGGTGGCATGTGTCTTCGTTCTTCACCGAGCCTCAAAAGGGCGCGCGAGCCGGAACGGATCGCAGGAAAAACGCGGCCACCGAACCGAGGTCTCGTCTCGAGCGGCGGTTGTGTTTCGAGTAGAGGTTGTGTCTCGGGCGGCGTCGCACCCACTACGCTTAATTCAGGGGAGTGGCAGGCTACCGATATGAAAGCCGATTCGGTACTCCCGATCGTCCCGGGGGCGCCGTCGCTCGACGCCATCGCGGAGCCGATGCTCGTCGACCCCGAGCCGACGCTTCTGGCAGCGGTCGTCGAGGCCTATCGAGCCGCTGCGCCGGCGCTCGTCGATCCCGCTCTCGACGAGTTGCGAACGGCCGCCGAAACCGGTGGCGACCCGCTCGCGCCGCTTTCAGAGCTCCCGACGCTCACCGTCCTCGCCGACGAGCGCGTCGTCGACCGATTCACCGATCGATTTCGCTCCGCGAGTCGGCTCGCCGCGCTCATCGAGGCCGGCGTCTGCCGAGTCCTGACCGGGATCGCGACCCAGCCAAACCCCGTCTTGGTCGGCGAAGCGGAGGGATGCGTCCTTGTGCCGATCGGGGTGGACACCGACGGTAGTGATCCGAAAGAAGCGATAGATGTCGCCCGCGACGTCGACCGATGGGCCTCGATCGGCGACGATCCCGCTCTCCGAGAGCTGTATACGTCTCTTGTCGACGAGGCCGACGGCATCTCCGAGTACGGTATCCGAACCCCGAGCCGGCATCGGGTGTACGGCGCGTTTCGGAGCCGCTGTGGCGCCGAGCTCGCGGACGACGTGATCCGGTCGCTCGGTGTCGATCCGGAGCCGGCGGGTGACGACCAGTACGCCGAGTCTCGAACGCGGGCGTACGCGGTCGGCGTCTCTCACGGGGCACTCGACGGCGACCTGCGTCGCGCCTGTGAGGACGCCGGCGTCGGGAGTCGGTCGACGTTCACGCGAATAAAACGAGAGCTTCGCGAGGCCGGATTGCTCACGACGGAGTCGGTTCCACAGCCGGTCGGACGGCCGCGAGAGCGACTCGTCGCTCGGGGAGCACTCGCCCGTGCGGACGGGAAGGCCTTGGATCCGCCGACAGTCGTCGAGGCGGTGCGGGACGGGCTCAGTTAACAGCGGGAGGACGGACCGGTGGCGTTAGTCGTCGCTCGTTTTGATATCCGCTGAGAGCCCTTGCGCCATCTCGATCTCTTTCGAGTTGTTCAGGGTCCACGCGGTGCGGTCGGTGACCGCTTCGATGGCCTCTCGGGCCGAGGGATAGCCGTTACCGGATTTCTTGACGCCGCCGAACGGGAGCTGTACCTCCGCCCCAATACACGGGAGGTTCCCGTACGCCAGCCCGACCTCGGCGCGGTCGCGGTAGTAGTTGATCTGCCGGTAGTTCTCCGAGATAATCGCGCCGGCGAGCCCGTACTCGGTGTCGTTCTGGATCTCGACCGCGCGCTCGATGTCGCCGTCGTACTCGAGCAAGGCGACGTGCGGACCGAACACCTCCTCGCGGGTACACCGGAGGTCGGCGTCGGGGTCGGCCTCGTAGACGAACGGACCGATCCAGTTGCCGTCCGCGTGACCGTCAGGGATCTCGTCGTCGTCGAGTTCGGTCCGGTCGACGAGCACGTTCACGCCCTCGTCGCGAGCGAGCTGGTTGTACTCCGCGACCTTCTCGTAGTGTTCGGGCTCGATGAGCGGCCCCATGAACGTCTCCTCGTCGAGGGGATCGCCGACCGCGACCGACTCGGCGATCTCGACGAAGCGCTCTTTGAACTCGTCGTACACGTCGGTGTGGACGATCAGGCGCTCGGAGGAGACACAGCGCTGGCCGGTCGTCTTGAACGACGACATTACCGCGGAGTGGACCGCGACGTCGAGGTCGGCTTCCTCGGTCACCACGATCGCGTTCTTGCCACCCATCTCGCAGGCGGCGCGTTTGCCGGCGACGCCACCGAGCTTGTCCTGAATCAGGTGTCCCACTTCTGCGGAGCCCGTGAAGATAACCGTGGGGACGTCGTCGTTCTCGACTATCGCGTTACCGGCGTCGCCGAACCCTTGGATCATGTTGAACACGCCGTCCGGAATCCCGGCGTCGTCGAACATCTCCGCGACGATCTGCGCGCACCACGGCGTCTGTTCGGCGGGTTTGAACACGACGGTGTTACCCTCGACCAGCGCGATGGCCATGTGCCAGTACGGGATCGCGACCGGGAAGTTCCACGGCGTGATACAGCCGGTGACGCCGCGAGGGTTCCGGCGCATATACGCGTCCTTCGCCGGGATCTCCGAGGGGACGATGTCGCCTTTCGGGTGACGGGCGTCGCCGGCGGCCCACTCGACCATGTGAGCGGCCTCGACGACGTCCGCTTTCCCCTCTGAGATCTCCTTGCCGCACTCCTTGCTGACAATCTCGCCGAGCTCGTCGGTTCGCTCTCGGAGCTCGTGGTACACCTCCCAGAGGTACTCCGCGCGCTGAATCCGGGAGAGCTCGCGCCATTCCTCGAACGCCTCGTCGGCGGCCGCGACCGCTCGGTCGACGTCCGCAGGGGTTCCCTGCTCGAACTCGCCGAGCGTCTCGCCGGTCGCGGGGCTCACGCTCTCGAAGGTCTCGTCGCCGTCGCCGTCGACCCACTCGCCGTCGATATAATGCTGATAGGCGTCTGCCATGGATCATCTGACACAGCCATCCGGCCAAAGATCCCACCCGACCATGGTCGGTAGAGTCTTTGTCATGGCCTGGCATAGAAGTGGTTGTAATGGCTACGTCCGACGCGACGGGAATGGATGACTGGTCTGGAACGCGGCTGACGATCGATCTATGGCATCCGAACTGCTGGGCCATCGAAGCGACCGGTCAGACCGGCGGTGGCGTGCTCGCACACGCGATCTATAACTCACCGAAGGTGGACGCTCGAACGCCGAACTCCGTAAACGGTCTCTTCACTGCGTTTGCTGACACGAACGACGAGGTAGAGGCGCTGCTCGACGCGATACGGGAGTCCGATCGCGCGGGTGAGCTCCACGAACTGCAAGAGCGGTTCGGTCGCGCTCGCGACGCGCCCGGAAACGTCGTCCGCGAGTTCTTCTTGGAGTACGATCCCGGTGACATGGTGTGCCCGACCCTGCTCGAACACGGCTTCGTTCACAGCGCCCCGGTTCGGATCGAGGACGGCCACGAGGAGTGGCAGGTGTGTTTCGTCGGCGAGCGGACGGATATTCGCGCGTCACTCGACGCCGTGGAAGCGGACTCCGGCGCCGAGGTGAGCGTCGAGTCGATGTCGTCGACCGGGTACGCCGGACGGACCCCCCGCGAACAGCGCCTCGACACGCTGACCACGACACAGCGAGAGGTGTACGAGCACGCTCGCGAACAGGGATACTACGAGTGGCCTCGGGGCGCGTCGACGCGCGAACTCGCGGACAACCTAGAGGTGTCGAAGACGACGCTACTTGAGCATCTTCGGAAAGCGGAGTCGAAGCTTTTGGATCCGTAGTAAGACCGCTCGCCGTGCAAAGCCGGTGCTAACTCGAGCTCAGTTTCCGACGATCGCTCGCAGCGCGAACAGGGCGTTCGACTTTCGCTCGCGGATCCGGCGATAGAAGTACGAGAACCACTTATCGCCGTACGGGACGTACTGATAAACCGCCACGCCATCGGCCGCGAGGTCGAACTGCGCGGACTCCCGGACACCAGTCAACATCTGCACCTCATAGGGCGTTCCGTACTCGTCGTGCAGCTCGCCCGCGTACTCGATCATCGCGGGGTCGTGACTGCCGACGGCGATCCCGTCATCGAACGCTTCGAACATGTACGCGAGACAGTCGCGATACGACTCGTCGACACGCGCCTTCTTTTTATACGCGATCGCGGCGGGCTCGTCGTACGCTCCTTTGACCAGCCGGACTTTCCCCGGCAGGTCGGCGAGGCGTTCGAGGTCCTCGCGGGTCCGTTTGAGGTTCGCTTGGACGCAGACGCCGACGTTGCCGTCGGTCGCGAGCGCGTGACGCTCGAAGGCGTCGAGGGTGACGTCGGTGGTCTCGTGATCTTCCATGTCGATCCAGACGAAGGTGCCGTCGGTGGCGGTCGTCTCCTCATCGGAGCCAGTCGGATTGGCCGCTTCGACGATCCGCGCGAGGTTCTCTCGGAAGACACCGTCACCGATATCGAGGCCGATCTGACTCGATTTGACGGAGACGCAGGCGGTGACGCCCCGGTCAGCGATCGCCTCGACGAGGTCGACATACGCGTCCGCGTCTGCGTCAGCCGGGGGTCGCTCTGTGTAGTGTTCGCCAAGCAGGTTCAGAATCGCGCCCACGTCGCGGTCGTTGAGCGTCTCGGCGTGTGCGAGCGCCGCTTCCGGGGTCTCTCCGGCGACAAAGTTGCTCGCGATCGGCGGTAACATACGACCACTACGGATCCGTACTGGTATATATGGCCACCCGACCAATTATTTAACAAATATTCGGGTGAATAAATATGTGGCAAAAGTTGCGTTATCTCCCGAACAAGTACGCGATTACCGACCATGGACGGGCAGGGGTTGAGGTACTCTTATCGCAACCGAAAATACAGAGTGTGTATGACACGCAATATCACGGAATCAACTGACAGGCGGACGCTACTCAAAGCGACAGGTGGAGCAGGCATCCTCGCGCTCGCGGGCTGTGTGAGCACGACTGACGACGATGACGACTCCGGCAGTGGGAGTACCGACGATGGAAGCGCCGCCGACGATGACAGCGGAACCGGCGGCGACGAGGACGACGACTACGAGATCGGGATGGTCGACTCGCTAACAGGTTCGCTCGCGGACTTCGGCGAGCGGAACCAACGCGCCGTCGAGCTCGCCCTCGACGACGTCAACGACATCGGCGTCAACGGACGCGACCTCGACATCATCGTCGAAGACTCTGAAAGCGAGAGTCAGGGTGGGGTCTCCGCGGCACAGAAGCTCGTCAACCAGGACGGGGTTCCGTTCCTCATCGGGGCGGTCGGCTCCGGTGTCTCGCTGTCCATCTACGAGAGCGTGATCGAGGGGAGCGACGTGGTCCAACTCAGCCAGAACTCCACGGGCCTCGGGCTGACCGACTTCCCGGGACTGCTGCGGATGTCACCGAGCGGTCGCACCCAGTCGGTCGCACTGGCGGACATCATCGCAGAGGACGGCTACGACGAGGTCGCCGTCACCTACATCAACGATGAGTTCGGTGAGAGCCTTTACGACGCGTTCGCAGAAGCGTACGACGGAGAGATCGTCTACGACAGCTCTCACGACGGCGAACAGGCGTCCTACAACAGCCTCGTCTCGGAGATGAACGGCGCAGACACCGAGGCGTGGCTCTGTATCACCTATCAGCAGGAGTTCTCGACGATGGTGACCAACATGTTCGAGAGCGGCTACGAGCCGCAGCTGTACGGCGCCGACTCCAACCGCGGCGACACGGTCCTCGAGAACACGCCGACGGGCAGCATGGACGGAATGAAGCTCGTCGAGCCGGCCGCGCCGGAAGACCAGGAGAACTACCAGGCGTTCGCGGCCGACTTCGAGGCCGAGTTCGGCGAGTCACCGACCGCGTGGTCGGCGTTCTCGTATGACTGCGTCGTCACCGCCGCGCTCTCGATCCAGGCCGCCGACGAGTTCACCGGCGAAGCGCTCGGGGAGGTCGTCCGCGACGTCACCCGACCCGACGGTGAGGAGGCGTTCACTTACGAGGAAGCTCACGCGATTCTCGAAGACGGCGGAACGCCGGACGACGTCGATTATCAAGGCGTTAGCGGTCCAATTGACTTCGACGAGAACGGCGACCCGCGTGGGAGCCTCGTCGTCTTCGAGGTTCAGGACCACGATTACGTCTCGATCGAATTCCGGGAGTCGTAACCCCTCCCGCACATGTCCGTTATCGAGTTCGTCGCAAACGGGGTCGTGTACAGCAGCATTATCGTCCTCGCGAGCATCGGCCTCTCGCTGATATACAGCATCGCCGGCTTCGCGAACTTCGCGCACGGCGATACGATGACCGTCGGTGCTTATGCGACGCTGGTCGCGTTCGGCCTTATCGGCGGCTTGGGGTTCACGATCCTCGGCGTGCCGCTCGGATTCTTCGTGGCCACCGGTGTCGGTATCGCCGTCGCCGCGGTCGTCGCCGTCGGGACACAGCGGATCGTGTACGACGCGCTCGACGTCGGCTCGATCGGACTGCTCATCACGTCGATCGGTGTCGCATTCATCTATCGAGCGCTGATCCAGATGGGATTCGGTGCTGGCACCGTTCGGTACGACATCCCGTCGCTGCGACCGATCGAGAGCCTCCAGGCGTACGGGGTTCTGATCACCGCTCACGACCTTGCGACGGTCGTCTCTGCGGCCGTGCTCGTGATCGGCCTTCACCTCCTCTTACAACACACCGACCTCGGACGCAAAATGCGGGCAATGGCTGACAACCCAGATTTGGCCCGTGTGAGTGGAATTCGGACCTACCGCGTCAAGCTCTGGTCCTGGGTCATCGGCGCCGGACTCGCCGGAGCCGGCGGCGCGTTCCTCGGCCTGTTCAACCAGCTGGCTCCGCGAATGGGGTTCAACCTCCTGCTGGTCGTGTTCGCCGCAGTGATCCTCGGCGGGATCGGTTCGGTGTACGGCGCAGTTCTCGGGGGGTTCCTGATCGGCATGGTCGTCGAGATGACGCCACTGCTCTCGCGCGTCGGCATCCCGGTCGGTATCGAGTACGCAGAGGCCGTCGCCTTCCTGATCATGGTGGTGATCCTGCTCGTGCGGCCGACCGGGATCGCGGGTGACGCCGACGGAGGGGGTGTCTGAC
>LKMJ01003172.1_pt1 | contig 15262 bp, 21 predicted proteins | sample 643391 | NCBI WGS metagenome assembly LKMJ01 (sample SAMN04112250, study PRJNA286221) | soda lake metagenome | biome: soda lake; feature: Kulunda Steppe; material: water; isolation source: sample PL-Br10 brine of Picturesque Lake | place: Russia: Kulunda steppe | collected 2010-07
CGATTTCATTGAATTCATGGATAGAGTAATAGGTGGCCCGAGTGGCTAATCTTGACTCGTATCCGAAGCCTGTCGTTGACCGAGCGTTCCGTCTCCAGCGCAAAATAAAGCGCGACGGATTGGAGGGGATTGGGTTCATGAATCAGGCATTTCTTACAATGTCTGCTGATGCCGATTCTATTGCGGAGAGAAATATCGCGAATAATTTGAAGCAACGAGGATTTTAATGGAGGAAAAAGAGGCTCTTTGGCGCGCTCTAGAGGTTATGAACGACGGCCTTCCCGACGAGGTTACGGTTAGGACTGAGGGAGGTGGCGAATTCATGGAGCTTCCGTGCGTCATTGTGGCGTGGTCTTCTCGTCGGCTCGATCGGCTTCAAGGAAACAATCCGTATGCCGAGACTGTCTACGATTCGGGCGGGAACGCGGTCGGACGCGCACTTCATGCGTATTTTGAAATGCGCCTCGATCTGTGGATAAAGACCTACGATGATGAACCGCTCACTCAGCGTCCCGGTGAGAATTGGGGAGAGGAAGGACGCGACGACATAACGAACTGGATCTCTGAGATTTTCGTTCCGTTCGAGTATGACGCTTCGTCGTTTCATTCGGACTCATTCGAGTTTCAGGTAGGAGACGCACTCGCTCGTGCTGATCCGAAGCAGGAACCGAACTGGTTCGAGGTGGATATGACGGTCACGTTTCGATACGTGAAAGAAATAATCGAAACCGAGGTTGACTCGCTTACGTCCGTTAATTCGGACATTGATGCCAGTTAATCTCACTTACATTTAACAACAATCTAACATGGTTACTATTGGAAATACTACGCTTCCCGGCGTGGAGACGACGGTTGAAAGCTCGCGCTCGGTTAGTGTGGGTCTTGGATCTGCTGGCCGCGCGCTTTTCGTGGGCGACGGCGACGTGTTCGGTGGCAGCGCAGAATCGAACAGAATCTACGAAGTGCGAACGCCGACGCGGGCTCGGATGTACTTCGGTAACGAAAGCCCGCTGACAATCGCTGTCATTGATGCTCTGCGAGAGGGCGCGTTCCCGGTGTATGCCTGTGCCACTCGGAAGGAGTCGATCGAGTCGGAAGACGTGACTACGGAAACGGGGACGCTTGCTCAGGCTCCCCTGAGCGAGAACGCGGCTGATACCGTGTTCACCGTTGACAGTTCGGAGCTTACCACCATTGTCGTTTTCGGGGAACTGAATTCCGACGACGTTGGTGCGGGTGAGGTTCACGTCAACCCCGTCACGGGAGAGTACGCACTCGATACCGCCCCGGCGACTACCGGGTCGGCGGATTACTACTCTCTGGAGTACGGAGAGGCGTTCGACGTTGTAGTTGAGGATTCTGCACCGTACGACTTCGTTGCCGTCCTGTCGGAGCACGAAGACACCGTTGTATCGGCCGTTGATGCCGTTACGGAGATGCAGAATAACTATCGCTTTGGTATCGTTCTTGCCGGTGTTACGCCGTACCTCAGCGACATTAATGCGTACTCGACCTCGTTCGACTCTTCGCGCCTTCAGCTCGTCTACCCGAGCCGAAATTCTCGCGGAGACACTATCATTGGCTCGTACGCGGGAATGCGTGCGGCTATCGGTATCTCGGTTTCCCCGATTCGCCGCCGTCTTGCTAGCCAGAACGACCTGATCGCCTCTCTGTCTACCGAAGAACAGGAATTCCTGTACTCGGAGCGCGTCAACCCGATTGCGGACGAGGCGGGCGGGTCGCGGGTCATTGAAGACATTACGACGGTCTCGGAGACGAACGAAAATGAGTCGGAGATGCGACAGGGCATTTCCCGGCTGATTGTCGATGCGGTGACGGACATTGTGCAGAGCAATGCGGACAACTTTATCGGAGAGCTTCACACGCAGGCTGCGCGAAATGCGCTTCAGAGTTCGATTAAGTCTGAGTTGAAGGATCTCATGTCCCTCAACGTGGTCATTGCCTACACGGTTTCTGTCGATAAGGAGGATTCCATGACGGCATCCGTTGACGTGGGCGTTGAGACGACGAAGCCGCTACGTAACATCGTTGCGACCGTTACTGCCGGCGACGTCAACTGAATTTAAATTTCTATTCACATTATGGTTAACCGTAAAGAAGCCGCTGCTGATATTGTAGTCAATGTTGGCGACGAACAGGTTGCAGTTGAACAGCTTTCCTTCAGCAAGGACATTGAGATTGACACCATTTATGGTGCGAGCAACATCATTCCGTCGGGGTACTCCGTCACGGAGATTTCGTACTCTGGAAGTATGACTGTCAAGGGGAACAAGAAGGATCTTGAAGAGAAGTTTTTCGACTCGAATGGCGTTCCCAAGATTCTCAATGCGATTACCGTGACTCACCTTGACGGTGGCTCTACGTCCTTTGATTCGGCGCTGGTAACGAATCAGGGCTACGAGGTCACTTCCGGAGAGACCACGGAAACTGCGTTCGAGTGGATCGCCATGTCCAAAGACGGCGACTCGAACCCGAACTGAGCTGACTATTGATCACGGAAACTACGAGAAGCGCGGCTATCACCTTTAAATTTTAATACATGAACGACAATTCCGATTCTAAGCTGTACGAGATGGTTGTGCGCGGAAAGAACTACCGTGAAACGTTTTCGCTGGAGATGTTCGGCGAAGATGTGGACGTTATCATTCGGCCTCTGATGGACAAAGAGTTTCTGCCGATTACTGCCAAGCTCCAAGAAAAGTTCGACCTCGATGAAGAGGAGGCCATTCAGGAGATCGAGGACGCCAAGGAGGAAGGCGACGACGACTTCATTGACGCTTCCGCGTTTGACGACGAATTCGTGGAGCTGATGGGTAAGGCTGCCCAGCTGGGTATCTGCGGTGAGGATATGGGCCACACGGACGAGGAGGTCGAGTGGATGGTCGGTAACATGGTTGGCGGATACTCGCTGGAGATCGGGGGTGCTGTCCTCGAACTGTCCGGAAACATTATCGAAGCCGAGAAGTTTCGCTGAGAACGGTCTCGGTGGAGCGGTTTTTGCGCTGGCTACGGAAGGAAATACTCCGCTAGCCGCGACTCAGGCCGACATGACGCCCCTTCAGCGGCTCGTTATGCTTGAGGGATTCAAACGACAACAGGAGGAAATGGAATCCGCACAAGGGGGCGGTGGACAGAATATCAACGGTGGCTCGCAACCTTTCGGCGGAGGTGCGGGAGATGCAACTACATTTGTAAACGTCGGTTCTGATGAGCAAGAATAACGTAAAAGTCACAGTCAAACTTGTTGACTCTTTTTCTAAGACGCTGAAACGTCTGGAGCGACAGTTAGACAAGATTGACGCAAAGCAGGTCCGCCCGGAGTTCAAGATTGACGACAACGGCTCGATTGACCGCATCAAGCGGGAGATTGATACCATTGAAGATCAGGTCAACACGAAACTAAACATTCTCGGGAAGGGGTCGCTGAAGGAGACACAGGCTTCTGTTGAGTCTCTGAGCGGCATCGAGAATGTCTACGTGAAAGTACACGATCACGAAGTCACGTCTGCCATTGCGAAGATGAACGCGATGAAGCGTTCTCGTCGTGTTCGTAGGAACGCGGTCGCGGGTGATAGCTTCATGCAGAACGTTCAGGGGGCTACTTCTCGTGCATCTGCTGCCGAGGGGAAAGCTAGTCGGCGAGAAGGGCCGCGTGCTGGGCCTTGGTCACTAGAAGGTGCTGCACAGAGGGAACAGCAACGGAGGCTCCAGCGGGCCGTAACTCCGATCAAGGAGCAGATGCGCCGACGGGGGCCGAAGATTCCCAGCTACGGACACCTTCAGTCCGGTAACAAGAGTGGCGGTAAATCTGGTCGGCGCGGGGCGTTGGCAGCGGGCGGCGTTCTCGCATTATCCGGTCTGCGGAATTTCATGAGTCCGGGATCTGGAGCTAATGGAGATGGTCCCTCGCAAGCCGGGGTTCTTGGAAATAAAATCTGGGGCCGGCTGATTCCGCGTGGACAGGCTACGCAGGACATGGCCGCGTTCATGATGCCGTTCCAGTACACGGCTATCGTTGCCGGTCTGGGAGCAATTGCAGCAGCAACAGGTCCGGTCGTTGCTGGAATTGGTGCTATGTCGCTCGGTATTCTCGGATTCGGAGAGAACGCTGCCGACAGCCTACATTTGGGGAAGGTTCGATTGCGTCTGTTCGGTCGTGAGCTGTTCAAGGTGTTCAAGCCGGCCTCGAAGACGTTCGCTCCGTGGATGGATGAGTGGTTGAAGACCGTTCCCCATGCACTCGGACGTGAGCTGATACAGCCATTACAGGATATGGTTGTCTGGAAGCCGACTCTTGAGGCAACTGGAGCCGGTCTGACAGCGTGGACTCGTGACTTCCTTAATCTAATGAACGACATGGAGCCCACGATTTCCAGAATCTTTCTGGCTCTAGGGCAGGATACTGGAAGCGGGCTCTTGCGCCTGTTCCGGTGGCTACTGGTCGAGCTTGATCAGAATTACGATGTAATCAAGAACGCCCTGTCTGCAATGAAGGAATTTGCGATCTTCATGTACCGGATCTTCTTGATGTGGACGCAGGCAATTGCTAATTTGTCTCCGATATTCAAGTCTATCGGAGGCATTATTAACGCGATTCTGGGAGCCCCGGTTCTCGGAGCACTCGTGAGCTGGATACTTGCGGCAGGAATTCTTCTCGCGGTCATGTTTAAGATCATGGCCGTCTTCGGTGCAATCGCGGCGTTCGTTACCGGCGCGTTCGTGGCTAAAATAGTCGCATCGATGGTCTTTGTCGTCGGTGCTCTTTCGGCGGTCTACGCTGCACTATTCGGAGTCGGTGTTATTGCATCGTACGTCATGAGCGTTCTGACTCTCGGTGCTGCTCTTGTTGCCGGTCTGGGAGCAGCGTCTTACTTCACGTCACAATTCGGCGGCGGTTCTTCTGATATGGGATCGGGCGGGAACGTCGCTGGGTTGGGCTCCGGTGGACAGTCTACGAACATGGGAGGTAACACGATTAACTTCTACGGAAACCCGGATCACAGCACGCTACAGAAGGTTAAGGACATTTTCCCGGAAGAGCACTCCAACGAATCACACATTAACAGAACAATGACGAAAGGCCAATGATTATAAATACTGGTGCGGGAACCCGAACGGGCGTAACGCCGAAGCGGCAGGAATTCACACTAACGGGTAACGGTGTCAACTTTGGTCCGTTCTTCATGCCGGATAGAATTTCTGTATCGAAGAAGCGCAATCTGGTTCGTCACGCCAACTTCTGCGGTCTGGAAGACGTATTCGAGATTCACGGACACAACCGCGAGATTCACCTCTCCGGTAAACTGCGGGAATCAGAGCTGGCGGCCTTCGAGCGCGTTCTTGACCACAACCGTCCTGCGGATTTAATTATCCCCGGCTGGGAAGGTCAGGTCCGCGTTCTCGAAGGAGAACAGGAGGGGCCGATCGGGTGGGAGCCACAGACAGAACAGTACCTATGGTCGTACTCTCTCGATCTCGTCTCTACCGGAGAAGACGAGGCGGGACACTTGCGGTACTACAACGAGGGAATTCTCTCTGATGGACAGCAGGATAGCGTAGCCGAGTCTTCTGAAACCGCTTCTTCGAGAACAGACACGCTCGTACAATGACACAAACGTGCGATCTCGCTGACGGCATTGAGCTTCACTTTCTGAATAGCGGAATTCGCATCCGCCCGTACGAGGTCTGGACGAGACAACAGCGGCACAAGTATTCTCACGCCAGAGCGAAAATATCCAGGGCTGCTGCCGAGCTGCTAGAAGAACGCCAAGTCTTCAAGGAACCCATGCAGGTTCTCATTGGCGGTATAGCGAATCATCGGTACTACTTGCCCGACGACGGTATTACGTACGGAGAAGAACAGGCATGGGTCGAGCTTCTTGATCCGTTGAAGATTTTAGAGGAAGAGACCATTGAGGAGTCGTATAACTCGATTACGCTGTCGAACGTTGTCAACGACATATTCGAGTTACGTAATGACCCGAAGAAAGTTATTCGCCGGGTAGAAATTATTTCTCCGGACGTTGCCAACGAGTATTCAGAAGACATTAACGGAAACTTGGGTCGAATTTCTCCAATTAGAGACTCTGGATTCATCAACTGGACGGTCGGTAATCTCGTCCGTATCGGTGCATTCTTCGATCAAATGGAGATTGAGGAGGGTGGATTTTTCTTTGACGGAGAGACGCTTGCAGATGCGTTACTTCAGATAGAGGAGGAGTTCTCGGTGATCTCGTGGGTAGATGTTAATGGAACGCTAGTCGTCGGCTTCCCGGAAGCTCGAACGTCGAATGTAATTGCCGTCTATGGAGATCCCGAGGTGGACAACGTGTTCATTTCTCAATACAACGTGGGAACTTCGAGGAACAGTCTCGTTACTCTACGCGGTCGCAGCACACCGTACAACTATTTTCACGATAGTGCTGATAACGCGGACCTGATGGAGAATGCCACGTATCTAGTTGCGGAGGCAACGCTTCCCGGACGAGATGGGAGATACGGAGAGCTGGACGAGCCGATTCGAGCACGCAGTCAGCAGCAAATGGAGACCATTGTTCGTAGGAAGTTCGAGGATGCCTACATAGACCACAATTCTGGAAGTATAGAATTCAGCGGAATGTCGTCTGACGATCAGGAATCTCTTGCTCGACTAAATGTTGGAGACTACATCGGCGTAGCTCCTCAGATTAAGAACTTCTGTGATAAGGAGTTGGAAGGTGGGCGGTTCGTAGTCAACAGAGTACAGCATAACATCAACCCACGAGTCGGGTGGAACATTACAGCGCAGGTAAGTCGCCTCGTGCCAGAAGAACCCAGAACACAGTCGTGGGTTTACGATCCTGCAACGGACAGAACATTCGATAGCATAGAGGAGTTTGAGGAGGAATCATGAATACACAACTAGGACGAGTATCTTCCGTGTTCGTTGACGAGAATCGCAACAAGATTTTCGTTAGCGTCGTCACGGGACCGGGCTCGGAGAAACGTGACATTCCGTTCTCGACACCGAAACCCTCGTTGTGGCTCGTTCCCGAAGAGGGCGACATTGTAGAAGTCTACCAAGTCGATCGAGAGTGGGTAGCTCGGTTTACGCACAATTCTGGAGCGCAGTCTATTCCGTCTGGTCTACAGGAAGGCGACGTTTGTCTGAAGCTAGACGACAGCACGGAGATTCGGTTTCAAAAAAGTGGCGGGCAGTATGATGTGAAAATCGAAGCGTCTGGAGACCTGATTCTGGGAGACGTTCAGGAAGCAGTTAGTGCGGCGATTCAAGACCACACACATGAGTACAGTTGGTCGGATGCTGCCGGAAGTGGGACGACGGGAACGCCGGACCAGCCGGGAACGGATACGAGGATTTCATGAAGGACATTGGTGTAGACAAAGACTTCGATGTTCTCTTAGATCATCGTCAGGACTTGGCGCTAGTCGAGGGGGAGCGAGAGTTTGAACAGTTCATAAAGTCGTATCTGACTCGGTATTTCTACGAGGAGATTGGAACGATGGATCAGCGTAACGCCCAGAGTCGAATTCGCCTGTACGCGAATAGACTAATTACAGACACGGGGCGGCTGGAATCGATAGAGGCAATTGATGTATCTGAGCACGACGAGCTACCGAACACGCTGAACGTTCAGATTGTCTATATCACGGGAGAGACGTTCGACATAGAAATTAACTAACACATGACAATTATTGACGGAGAATTTGTTTCGGATAGCTTCGAGGCTATCATGAATGCGATGCTTGAAGATGCTCGCATTAATTTCGGAACGGATCTTAACGACAGTCAGGTAGCTATTATCCGGCGTTTCTACGAACCCGTAGCTAACCGACTTGCAGAGGCACAAGAAGACATTGGGTTGGTACTCAGCGCCGCTCAGATTGACAATGCAGAAGGACAGTCTCTCGACCTGCTTTCCGGTTTGATAGGGATTAGCCGAGAACGGGCGCTACCGTCTAAAGGAGACGTAGAATTTTCTCGTTCGGCTGCTGCATCTGTGGATTACACAATTCCACGAGGGACGGTCGTACAGACTGATTCTCTCGATCCGATTCGATTCACCACGGACTCTACGGCAATCCTGGAGGCAGGATCAACGCAGGTTGTTGTGTCCGTGACGGCAGAGGCCGGCGGAATTGAGTCTGACGTTGGCGCAAACGCGCTGACTATTATGCCAAATCCGCCGAGCGGCATCGAGAGCGTGACTAATACGAGTACGACGACTGGTGGAACTGAACGAGAGTCTGACGATGCACTTCGCCGCAGAGCCAAATTCGAGCTGGCGGCCAGTTCGAGTTCTACGGCCCCGGCAATCGAGTCGGCGTTGCAGGGATTGGAGGATGTTTTGGGTGTCTCCATTTACACGAACGACACAAACGCGGTTGACGGCGACGGCCTTCCCGCACACTCATTTGAAGCGATAGTCGAGGGAGGCGACTCGAACGAGATCGGCCAGACGCTCTTTGAGAAGAAGGCAATGGGAACAACGTCTCACTCCGGATCGTTTGGTGTTTCTGAAACTGTAACAGCGACGTTGCTGAATGGAAATGAGTACGAAGTTAGCTTCTCTCGACCGACTGCCAAGCAGCTGTACGTCAGCGCGGATTTAGAGGTTACTGATGAATATGCTGGCGTGGATGCCGTTCGAGATATTATCGTGTCTCATGTAGGTGGAACGTTTTCGTCTACTCGTACGCACAACGGAGAGTTGCGTCTAGGAGACGACGTTCTGGTCTCTCGAATTCGGGCGGAGATAATGCGCGTGAGCGGCGTGTACGACATTAATTCGCTTACATTATCGTTTGACGTTGCTCCGGGGACGGGAGACGACGGGAACCTCGCTGTCGCCAACAACGAAGTTGCGATAGCCGATGCAACCGATTCAAGTCTCGATATAGTGGAGAGTCCGTGACCTCCGTTTCCGTCGTAGGCGCGGGTACTGCCGGCAGCCTAACGGTGGCTCAACTGTCTAGGTTCACGGACGCAGACATTTCGTGGTACTTCGATCCAGAGCAACCACCCGTTTCCGTTGGAGAAGCGGCAACATTATCCATGCCGCAGTTTCTCGACCGGGTAGCAGATTACACACACGACGACCTGTCGAAAATTAACGGAACACACAAAACAGGCATTAAGAAGGTAGGGTGGGGAGACACAGACTTTACACACAACTTCCCACCGTACAACGTCTCGATGCACTTCACGGCGGGTGCGATGCAGAAGTATTTATGCGAGAAGGTGGGCGGGAGAGAAAACGTGACGATGGTTCCCGGAAGGGTCAATCGCAATGATCTCGATACAGACTACGTTGTTGATTGCACCGGCCTTCCCGCCGAGACCACGGCGGAGATGAATACGGATATGTTCATTCCCGTAAATGCGTCGTACGTCGTTAGGATTCCGTGGGAGGAACCCGAGTACAGTAAGTCGTTTCACTTCGCTCGAAAGTACGGCTGGGTGTTCGGCGTGCCTACGGGGACGCACTTGTCTCTGGGATACCAGTTTAACCGTCGATTTAACAACGCCGACGAGGTGTCTAGCGACTTGGAGGCCGTCGTAGAGTACCTAGACATAGACGCTGACGTGAGCGGTGGGCTCACCTTAGAGTACGAGCCGTATTTCAGAACGCCGACGTTCTCGGATAATACATTCTATAATGGAAACGCGGGATGTTTCTTAGAGCCACTAGAGGCAACTAGCTTGAGTACGTCTCTAAACGTCATTTCGCATATCTGGAATATTGTTGACGGCAATCGTAGCGCAGAGGCGGCTCAGTCATTGTTCGAGCGAGAGGTTAGAGCCACGGAAGGGGTAGTTATGATGCACTATCTTGCAGGAAGCCGGTGGGAAAGTCCGTTCTGGGATTATGCACAAGAACGCGGGCGAGAGTGCATGGAGCGGTTATCCGTGGAAGATCCTGAATGGAATAACTACATCAACGGCGTCGGTGGAGACGGGGATCTCGGCACCTGGCCGAAGAAGAGTTTCGATTTGAATATAGATAAGCTGGGGATTCGGGATGAGCTACAAGAAATATCCAAATCAAACCGGCGGTACGTGGTAACATAAACTTCTATGGCACACTCAAAAGAAACAGAGAATCTTCTCCGCGCGCTTCCTGACTTTTTCCCGAAGCACGGAGAAACAAACAACGCGAAGTTACTCGGTGCGATAGGCGATCAGGTTGACTATCTACAGGCAGATTTAGATGAGGCGTCAGATGCTAGTAGAGTTCAAACGGCGAGAACGCGGGCGCAGCTTCGTGAGCTTGCCAAGCTAGTCAATCTGTCTCCCCGGCAGGCAGAAAACCGCGAGACGTTTCGAGCACGAACAATTGCAGAGTTTCAGCTGACTACGAGTGAGGGAACGGCGGACGACCTTATTACGTCTCTGTCCGTTATTCTGGGAGTCGATCAGAGACAGATCGAGTACCGGGATGCAGACGAGCCGGGAGTAGCTATCGTAGGAATGCCGTTGCAGGGGATAGACAAACTGGACATGGAGACGGGCGACCTAATCAACATTATCCAGAACAACGCCCCGGCTGGGTATCGGATCGAGGCGAGCGTTCGCGGCACGTTCACGTACAGAACGGTGGAGGAACATGATCTAGGAGACACGGACCCCGACGCGGGATACGATGAACTCTCTGGCGGTGTACCAACGGAATCGGGCGGCACGTACGCGGGACTTCTTGAATAACTATGGCTAATTATACATCTGAACTAAAGGCGTGGGGGAGCACGGGCTCGATCTACCCCGACGGATACAACTACCTTGGCGGGGAGCGGCCCGTCGATGAATGGGACAACTTCTTCAACCACAACTCTGAGCGCGACATTAAGCACCTCGTTGAGCTGACTAACAAGCGTCTAGAGTCTTCTAAGGGCTCGTCGTATCCGGCAGCTCCAGAAGTGGGTGAGCTGTCGTGGCGAACGGACAACAAGCGTCTCGCGGTTCACACCGGAACGGCGTGGCGTGAGGTCATGTTCCGAGACGGTGATACCATGACGGGACACTTGAACATGAACGACTTTCGAGTCAACAACATTAGAGAGCTGACGTTCCCGGAAAATGGCGGCGACAGGACGCTGGTCAACATGAACGTGACGTCCTCTGCGACAGCGGGATCGGAACAGTCTGTCTCCGTAGAACTGGACGGTGAGGAGCAGTTGAAACTGTATGCGGAGGCAGACGGCTCTGGTGGACTTCAGAACACCCGAACGTTCCTGAATGGGTCCGCACTCGATACGCAGGTTTTCTCGAAGCAGGAGGGCGGCGAGGTGGCCTACGGCTCGACTGTTCCTCTAGGTCAGTTCGGTCTAGAGCCCGGCGAGAGTCTTCTCGTCTCGCAGGCAGTTCTCAGCGAGAATGGATTTACTACTGCTGCTGCGAGCGGTGTAGACTTGATTCTCGCCGACGACACGGGGTCTACAACGACCATTCTGTCCGGCAATGGATCGACGGTCTACGACAACGAAACGGGTAATCCTCTCGTGGAATACGAGAACACGTCGGCGGCACATAGAACGGTCATGATCGGCGTTGACAATGGAAACTACGGCGGCGGTGCAGGACAGGCCGAGAAGGTCTTTGCCGGATACATCTGTCGGGTAGTCTAATGTCTAAAGTTCCGTTCGGGCACGGCGTTCCTGACGTTGAAGTGGACGTTATTGTTCTTTGGCCGTACAGCCCAGATGAAATACCGGAAGGGTGGCTGTTGTGTGACGGAAACAACGGAACGCCGAATCTGTTTGATCGGTTCCCGAAGTCAATCTCGTCTGCGTCTGATAATCCGGGAGCAACTGGTGGATCGAACACTCGAACAATGACTTCTTCGCAGTTACCACAGCACAACCATACTGGATCTGTTTCCTCTACCGGGAGCCACAGTCACAGCATCGGAGATAGAATTGCCCGCCGCAGAACTAGCTATAGGCACGGATACCGCTCTGGACGAAATAGCACATCAGACACAGAATGGGATGTTGCATCTAATGGAAGTCACTCTCACGCGAGCAGTACATCGAATAGTGGATCGAGTAACAGCATAGACAACAGACCCGCGTGCCGTACATTTCACTACATTATGAAGGCGTAATATGACAATAGGAAACTATCACGGCGACGAGGTTGAGTTTGTTCCTCCGGGAACAATTACAATTTGGACACAGAACACGAGTGACATTCCTTCCGGGTGGGCATTGTGTGACGGCGGTAACGGTACTCCGAATCTTCTAGGTAAATTCGTTAAAGGTGTCTCCGGAGCCAGTTCATCGCCGGGAAGCGGGGGTGGTCAGGCCGCATATACGCTTTCTGAGTCTCAGATGAGTAGCCACAGCCACGGGGGGAGTACAAATTCTTCGGGTAGCCACAACCACGGAATTCGTACACGCACCGGAACGTCGAGCAGTAGTAGCGGATATTCGCGTCCGGTTGATTGGCCGAACAGAAGTTCCTCGACGGGAACTAACAGCAGAAACACGAGCCACAGTCACAGCATGACTATAAACCCCACAGGGGGTAGCAGTTCTATTGACAACATTCCGGCGTACATGGAAGTCTGCTACATAATGAAACTATGACACTAGGAACATTCGAGCGACAGTACACGTATCCTCCGGGGGCCGTATTGATGTGGTCGGGAAGCGCGGCGAGCGTTCCGGAAGGATTTCTTCTCTGTGACGGAAATAATGGCTCGGTAGATATGCGTAATCGGTTCGTACAGGGAGCCTCCTCAGCCGGGGCTTCTGCTGGCGGAACTGGTGGGTCCAACAGCTTCTCGCTTTCTACCTCTCAGAACCGACGGCACAATCACAGCTTCACCACGTCGTCCGATAATAACCACCAGCATCAGGTCCGTCGGTGGGACGACAGGATTCGCAGTTGGGACACTACCGAATGTATGCGAGACGCGGGAAGTTCCGGTAGCGGAATTTACACGTCATCATCTGGAAACCACAGTCACTCTGTGAGCACGAGTACCGCAGGAGCAAGCAGCTCGATCGACAACCAACCGCCGTACTACACGCTGGCTTTCATTCAGAAAGCATAACACGATATATAATGAATCACTTTTGTTCAATTTGCGATAAGAAACTTAGCCGACCGCACCGACAGAACGCCAACTACGTCATGGGGGCAAACTTCACGCAGCCGATGCCTACAGACGTTCACTACGGAATTTTTCACAACGACGAAACCGAATCACTCGTCAATGAGCTGCTAGAGAAAGTTCCAGAGAAGGACTTTGATAGCTTGTCTGCCGAAATGGCAAACCCGGACGCGCCGGATACGATTGAGATCGCTGACGGCATGAAGGAGGTGGAATCTGAATCTGGAGTCACCGAAACTGCCGATATTGTGGAGGTTCCGTTCCGCATTCCGCAGCACAAGTTTTATTTGTATGAAATTGGCTCGCCGAATGCCGTGCAGAACGACGAGCGGCTGGCGTTAGTCGTGTCTCGAATCGAGGATAGGGAAGTACAGATAACTGGTCTTGTGTGTCGTGATTGCACGCCGGAGGTTGAGGATTGCTGTATCATCTGGGGACCAGACAAGAATGACACAGAGTTAGACGAGAACGCCGCTGCCGAGGAGACCGACGAGTAATGGGATTAGACGATTTTCAGGTGTGGGATAAGGTGGAACTTTTGAAGAAGGGGGATAAAGTGATTTTCCGCGTTCCCTATACCGGCCACCCGATTACGATTAACGAGATCCACGCTGCCCAGCTTGGGTTGGTGGGGTTCATGCTCGGCGTTGCGTATGGTGCGGGGCTAGAGGCTCCTGCTGCCGGGCTGGGCGCGCTTCTTGTCGGGTACGCTATATTTGGTTCGCCGGTCTTTTCGAGCTTGTCTCACGACGCACCGGAGTACAAGACGATCGGGATGAAGACGATTCGCCACGAGCCGTGGTGGTTCGTTGTCCCGTTTCTCGTTTCGTTCGTAATCGGAGCTTCTGCTATCATTCCTCTCGGCTTGTAAGGCCGGGAAGGCGCTTCGGGCGATTATAAGTTTTCGACGTATTGGAGGCGCTGTTTTCGTTCGTCTTCTTTTGTCTGTTCGTTGTAGTGTTTCTCAAGTACGTCGAGGCTCACGTCGCATCTGTCGCTTACGTCTTGTTTGGGCCACCCGCTGTTGAGGTGGTGCGTTATCGAACCCCGTCTGACGGGGTGAGTTGATTTTGCCGACGGGCAGCTGAATGCCTGTTTCTTTTTTTGGGCTGCTTTGCAGTCGTCTATTTCTCTTTCATGTGGACAGCGACCGCTATAGACACAGGGACGTGTAATTGCGGTCAGGTTTTTGTATATTCGCTGTCGGCTGATCCGTTGTGTGGGTGTCGTGAACAGCGGCTCGCGTCCGTAGTCGTCTACAACGCCTTCTCTGTGCACATCTTTGTAGTCTTGGATCAGTTCGTGTAGGTCTCTGGATATAGTGACTCTGCGTTCGCCCTGCGTTCCGTTTTTCAGCGCCGTTCCCGACGATTTTCTGTCTATGAAGTCAATTACGTAGTGCTCTCCGTCAGGGCTCGGGCTTACGTCCTCTGTGTCGAGTGCAATTACTTCTGAGACGCGGCATCCTGTGTTCCAGAGGACGGATAGAATGGTGTGTCTTCGGCTGGCATATTCGTATGTCTCTAGGTGTCCGAGAACGCGGGTGGCTACGTCGTAGTTGAGGGTCTTGTTGCTGGTAGAGTCTTCTCTACTGATTCGTGGGACTTCTATCGCATCGAACGTTCCACTTTCGACGAGCTGGGAGCGTTCGCAGTAGTGAATGAACGTTTTTATTCGCTTGACGCTGGTCTTGTACGTCGCTGGTGCTACTTCGTCTTGTCGCGCGCTTTTCCATCGTTCGATTATGTATCCGTCTATGTCGTGTGTGTTTTCGATTCCGTGATCTTCGAGGAATTGAATGAAGTGCTTGGTGGGGTATTCGTATGCTCTGGCCGTTGACTGTTTGGTTTGTCCCCGCTTGTTTTTGAGGAACATTCGGCGGGCGGCTCGTGGGTGTGTGTTTCGTTCTGTCATATCCTTTGGCGGCCCCGCCGAGTGTGAGGTGCCGTGTGGTGGTGCGCCGTTTTTGTGTATCCCTTCCGGCGTAGCCGTCCTGTCGGGGGTTCAAATCCCTCCGGCCCCATACCCTTTCTTTCAAACCCTAAAACCACCAGACGGCAGTAATTCGATGGTGATATCTCACTCCGAACTGTTGGTTTCAGCGTTGATTTGAGTGGGTAACG
>LKMJ01003173.1_pt1 | contig 15262 bp, 16 predicted proteins | sample 643391 | NCBI WGS metagenome assembly LKMJ01 (sample SAMN04112250, study PRJNA286221) | soda lake metagenome | biome: soda lake; feature: Kulunda Steppe; material: water; isolation source: sample PL-Br10 brine of Picturesque Lake | place: Russia: Kulunda steppe | collected 2010-07
CTCCCCGTCGCCCGCCCCGTGCGCGCTGCAGGAGCCTGTGCGCGCGGGAGCGGACCCTTCTGCAGGCCCATGCAGCCTGCAGCAGCAGCAGCAGCAGCAGCAGCAGGCCCCCGGCCGCCGCTACCTGCAGCGCCTCCAGCTACGCATGCAGCAGCAGGAGCCGCGGCAGGAGCTGCAGCAGGGGCCTGCTCAGCCGCGCCGGCAGCTGCGCATCCGCCCCCACAGCAGCACGAGCAGCAGCAGCAGCGGCGGCAGTGGCAGTGTCGTGCCCCTTGCAGGGCGGCATGCGCGCCCCGTGCGCCTGACCGTGGATCCCATGCCCCTGCGCTCGCTGCACGGCGCGCGCGTGCTACGTCGTGCGCCACAAGCCACGGGCTCAACACGTGGCAGGCCCAGAGTCAGGTCGGAGCCATGCACCACCGGCAGCGATGACGCTGAGCGCAGCAGCGTCGAAGGCGGCGCGGCAGGAGCGGGCAGCGGCAGTGCTGCAGGGCCAGCTTGCTTGCCAGCGCAGCAGCCCGGCTTCTCTGCTGCCGCCCAGTGTAGGCGCAGGCGCAAGGGGATGTGAAGGGAGGGTAAGGTCGGAAGGGAGCTTGGGCAGGAGGGAGGAGCAAGGGGCCCTGCGCAATCTTGCTCCAGCAGCCTTGCTCCAGGGTCTTAGCTTTAGGCCAGCGTGCGCTCGTTGCAGCTGCAGTGAGCGCATGAGTGTCCTGTGGGGGACTGGGTCAGACGGGGCCAGCGGCGTGGCCGCGCATCCACATCGCTCAATGAATTGGGACAACAGGGCACCTTCCATGCTGCGCGCCAAAACCGGGGACCGGGGGCCCCTCTCACTGCCAGCATGCCCCTACCTGTAAGCTCGCTTGGATTTGGTGCAAGAGTGTGCACCTTGGCTCATTAATAGGTGCCAGTCTGTTGGTGTACTAGGTGATAATGTTGCTTTGTATGTCAAGCACGCTTGCTAAGGCAGCAGTGCCCAAGTGTTGTGCATGCTCAATCTAGTTGCGTTATCTTGTTTACCTGGTGCTCGAAAACTCTCTCGAAGCACTGAATCGCTTTAAAGTTGACTGTCACTCACTTATCCATGCCAAAAAGTATGTTTCTTATGCAAACGACTCTTTAACCCTGAGGTTGTAGCAGGAATAGCCAGGCCGAATACTTGTGTGTTTGTGTGCGCGCGTTGTGTGTTCTTCCTATCAACTGAGTACTTATTAATTTAAAAAAGCTTCTTTGCAGAAATTCGGACCATATTTTTTATGAAGTGCAGGTGTAGCACAGTGCACTTTTTATTTGTTGTTTTATGCTGAACCCCCTGTATGCCCCTAGGCCATCACTAGACAGAAAGATCTGCGAACATTTTACGATGCGGGTGATGCCACTGCTGTTCAGCGTCTTGATAAGACAAAGGTTTTTTCTTTGTTTAAAAGAAGTGTTCTCAGCTGTAAGGGTATGATCATTGCAACAGGAGGTTGCAATTGCTAACCGATGCCAGCCGCGAGGGGCCAAAAGGGTTGGGGTGCAAGTCCCCCCGTTCCTTCAAAGGAGTAGGAAGGTGCCAAAGTGGCATCCACCACCGGAATTGGTCGGAACCTTTCGGCCAGGTCTGCCAGACTGTTACATCAGCAGCTTGAGCTGCCATGGGCGGTGGAGCCTCAGTTTTCCCCGACTCAACATACAATGGCTCACAGATGAGAAAAACAAGACCACGCACCCTACCACGAGAATACCTTGCCCAGCTTCTTGTAGTACAAAACACGAGCTTAAGAGTCTGGCTGGAAGGACAGACTAAAGCTCACACGAGCAAGCATCAGTAAGGGTTAACAAGGATTACAAGGATAAGGCCTTCAGTCAAGTAGTGCAATTGCTAGCCTGCTCAAAAAAAGAAAAGAAAAGACCGCACCAACAAGGTAACCCTGTTTGCGTGAATTAAGGGAGAAGTTTACATCTGGTGCGAGCACTGGGCAAACTTCCATCATCAAACTAGGAAGAAGGTAACAGGTATGACGGCCATAAGTGAAGGGTTCTGAAAAGAGCCATTTGCTCTTTCCGTAACATTTTTCAACCTCCTACTACTAGTAGGAGGAGTTGTACTTGTATTTGTCATTAATTATGACAATTTTTGTTGCCTTTGAATAGAGTGAGTGTTAAGATCAAGAGTTAGTTGTCTTACTCTTCACCAGTGTAGGCCAAGCTCATTGAGGGGTAGTTCAGTATGACATCAATAGATGATCCCAATCACTCTAATCTGGACGGTATGTAGGCTTACTTTCTGGCATTGCTGTGCAAGGGCCGCGGCGTGTTTTAATCACGCGGCGTGGTTCAATCTATTATGCTGTTCAGTTGCTCTTGCTGGTTGTTGCTCTGGTCGTGTGTCATCACAATATTTGACTTCAATGAGGTGTACATCCTAGCGCCAAGGGTGTATAGCCTATTCCTATTTGATGGCCATTTTTCGTTACAACTGGCAGTATGCAAATAGCATCTGGTCTAGAGCAGGATGGAAGTTCATATGCTGAAAGGTTTGGTAGTCTCTACTTCGGAAGCCACTGGGGTAAAGTCATGTTGGCTACATGTGCCAGCAAGACCACTGGCAGACTTTGCTGAGCCACCCGTGCTTCACTTCTAATATCTGCGAAAATTGTGTTTCCTCCGAAATCACCTTTGCTTAAGGTTTTGAGGATGATCCAGGAAGCAACGTTATGTCTTTCAGTCACCATGTTTTGTATTGAAGCATTCTTACAACCAGAAAGCTAATGGATTTGGCTGTCGGGCTGGTGACACAAGAGACAAGTAAATAAACTACACAGGCAATTAAACTCCCTGCATCATTTAAGGAAATTGGCCCGAAGAGCTGTGAGTCTCCTCCACCAGGGAAAAAAGGAAGTACTGGTGAGGATCTGGAGGGTGACAAGCCGCCCCCTGCTTCAGACCAAGACTTCAGGAGTAACTGTGTTTTTTTAAGAGTGCGTCTTCAGTGCGCATAATGCACAGAGTGAGAGTGTAATTTATGATTCTTAATGGGCTTATGGGCTTTAAGTGTATCAAGGCCAAGCTCTTCAAGATCTTTTAAGTTTCGATGTCATGCTGAGAGACTACTGCATCCAAACCAGACTTGCAGCATGGTCATGACACCATAGGATCAAATACTATGCCAACCGACTCAACCAACTTGGTTGAACCTCCAGACAACAATGCATTATGAAACTGGCCCTGCACTAATCTGGCGTGACAAAGATGATGTGAAGTATAGAGGTAGAGAGTACAGAGGTACAGATAAACCCTCCCACACCAAGAAGGGTGGTGTGAAGGATGACTATTTTAGCCTTGAAGCGCTTGCAAAGGATATGTTGTCTTATAGAGGCCTCCAATTTGTGTCCAGGCCATTTATCTTCGAACTAATTGATCTATATGAGGTTCCCTCTTGCTAACATTGCCAATCAGTGAGCTTGTGAGCTCTGCTTACATCTCCATCAGGTTATCTTGGGCGTGACAATTGATGCAAATGCGGTCATGTGCTGCAACAAAAAGATCATGAAGGAAAAAATAATGATTGTTGTTGTTCTGGCTGAGAGAGGTAGACAAAACACATCATGGGAACCTGTGGGAGGAGAAAGGGACACGTAAGTCCTACGGAGAGACACCGCACGGGGACAGGTATAATGGAAGAAGACATGCTGCTCATCTTGTATATCAAAAGCTTTGCGCGGGTCACAGGTAGGAGAAGTGTTGTGGTTCCCGGTCACTGCTTCAACTTGTTGGGTGTGGGCATGGAGTCTGAAGACGTGCCATGCTGGAAATAACGCCACAAAGAAGGTTAAGAGATGTATTTGAACGGATGTATGACAAATGCATGACCAGGGCCCTCTTTGTAGGGAGGGCGCACCATTGATGACAAGTGAAGCGTTTGCCGTTGCTTTCTCTTGGATGCACATCAGAATGAGGTACCCAATACTCCAAGTGCCTCTCCCTGAGGTTCATGACAGAACGACCTTGTCGTGACTAAGATCAATGGGCTTACACTTCAGCAGCCTTTCTTCGAAATTGTAAGACAGTGCCTGACCATCCATAACAGAGAGAATGTGGGATGACCAGCTACTTTCGCACCGTGAGCTCAGTTGCCTTGCATGTCGGCTAGCAAAACCTTTCTAGTAGTGGGGCTATTGTTTTGAGTCAAAGAATTGTACAGCCGCATTGTTGCAGGGAACCAGTTGAACTGTAAAGGCTCCAGCCCACACTCGTGCATGATGCACCTTTAAGGGGTTGTGTACCTGACCATCATAGTCCTCTTCAGTACAGTCAGCAGCCATTTTTGTATAGGATTGTCTTGCCTTGTTGCAAAAAAGGGTGACCCATACCTGGCTCACATACACGCCAGCAGGAATTGCGTACAATTAAGGAGCCACATGTAAGCATGTCACCTGTTGGTGAGGTCATGCTCCCTTATATACTGTTTAATGTGGAGAGTACTAGCTGTGAATGGACATAGTGCTGCATCAGCTGCCGTATTCAGATTGATATTTCTGTTACGCACCATGCCCATATATTTGAAGGAGTCTGTGCAGGGAGGCTGTGTGCCATCATAGAAAAGAGGGGGCAGATTGTTAGTGTGAGAATTCAAACACATCAGACTTCTGTGAATTGACAGAGACTTTCTTTGTACGTACACTCTTTAGTTTTTTCAGCATGGTCTGCGTGTGTTTAGGGGCAATGACTTGGGGGAAAGGTCACCGGAGAACAGCATGTGGGTCACCAGAAAATTGTGAATGTGTCACGCTGAGAGACTGCTGCACATAGAACAGAGTCGTGGCATGACCATGGCTAATACATCTATAGCTGAACTGACAACAGGATCAGATACTCCACCAGCTGACTCAACCAACCTCCGGGTTAGAATGCAGCATAAATCTGGCACTGCACTAATCTGGCGTGACAAGTGCCAGTGAAGGCGCCCTTCACCCTGTCTGCCTCCCTGTCAATGTCGCTCAAGAAGATGGCAAACAGCAGAAGGGAGAGGGGACATCCTTGCTTAACACCAAAAGATGGCTGCACGGTAGCTGTCTTGTCCCCATCCAAAGATGTATATTGATCGGTATGATACAAGTCTTTTAAGATGGACAGGATATGGTCGGCATCTGGCAACTGTGTAAATAGCCCCACAGCTTGCTTCTTGGAATAGAGTCGTTAGCTTGAATGAAGTCAAACAGAGGCGGTGCAGCACCCTCTTACATCAATAAAGGGAATCGCGACACATTGGTCTGGATTACCGAATGTCTACCCCCACCAAGTTAGGAGAAGGAAGGATAACAAGGATTACAAAAATTAGGCCTTCAGACAAGAAGTGCAACTGCTTGCCAAGAGAGAGACAAATGTCTGCCCCCGTCAGGTAAAAGAAAGGAGGGAAGTATTGTACCATAATCTGTTAATGAATAAGAAACTTCCTGGCATTCAGGACGGGAATTCTTTTCATTTAGAAGCTAGGAGTTCATTGGACCTGCTGTGTCATCAGCCAGATAGCCAAATATATATATATGATATATGCTCCCTGGCTGTCAGAGTGCTAAACTAAAAGTATGGTGACTGAAAAGCTCAGTATTGCTTTAGGCTCATCATCAAAGCCTTGAGCAAAGGTGAATTCGGAGGAAACGTCATCCTAACAGATGTTGGAAGTGAAGGCCGGATTGCTCAACAAAGTCTAGTTTTGCCGTAACATGTAGACAACAGGGCTTTACCCCAATGGCTCTACCAAAACTTTCAGTAGATGGACTTCAATCTTATTCTGAACCAGTTGCTATTTTGATACAACCAGCTGGAAAGCAGCATGGCCTTCAACTTAAGAATAAGGCTTTACACTCTTTGTGCTCGGTTATGCACCTGCTCGAATTAAGACATTGTGACGACACACAACCAAAGCCAAAACAAGCTGTCACACCACCGTCATCGTTGAATACTTGGGTGGTGCACCAAGTGTAAGCTTTCAGCATGTCCAGAGTGCAAAGTCCATGCATCAAGGGATATCAAACTGTGGTATGGCCGCAGCTGTTCACTCTGCCAGGGGGCTGGGGTCTTGCATGCTGCTGCTGCCACCCATCCATGCCCCTCAGTCGTCGCACACCTTCGGCCGACACAGACCATCACCAGGTTTGTGTTACATGGGGAAGCGAAGAGGTACTCTTGCTCAGCCACAGGAAAGGCTAAATCCAGGGATGAAAGATGGATTTAAAAGTGTGAGAAACCAGGAAAACTGGTGAAACATAACTGGTGAAACATAACCCCAACCAACTAACTCATGCACGTGGATTCATTGCTGATTTTGTCTTGACAAAGTAGAAAGCAACCAGCATACTTGATTGAAACACACACTTGCCCAGCAATGCCACAGATCGAGCCTCCGTAGTATCCTGATTGGAATAGGAACCATCTACCAATTCCTTGCGGAGCTACCCCTCATGAGGGACTGATCAGTAAGATTGGATTGAGTGTGCAGTCACAAAACTTACGTTATACCTAATATTCCTCAACAGGAACAATCATAAATACGAGACGTAGGAAGTAAAATACTGAAAAAGTGCATGGCTTATTTCAGAACCCTCCCGACCCTCACTGAGTTTTCACTTTCCTGTTTGCACAATGCCTGCAATTGCACCAGCTGCAAACCTCTCTTATAGTCCATTTCTTCACGCTGACAGGGGTATCCCTGCTGGTGTAGTCTCTTCTTTTTCTTCTTTTCCGCTCAAAATTGGAAGTATCTCTCTACATTCCTCAAACAGGAGGCCCAGTACTGAACTAGTGCACTCTGGAGAGATGGGGCTGTAATTTGTTTAAAAGGGCAAAAGCTCGCTGCCAAGCTTTATATGTAGCCCTAAAACATAGTTGCAACCACACGCGACCACAAACACATGTAACTTAATTGATGTGAGTTTTTTCGCACTAAATACGTAATAGTCCTTTGCCTTCAGGGCACATGGCCCAGCTGTAGTGACCAAATGCAACCTACATTGGGCTTTGAGGGGACCGGCTGAAAGCGGTGTATTCTATACCTGGATGCATAATATCGGAAGTGCAGAAATCCCAGCATAAAGCTGGAGATATTTGTATATTGGGAACCCGGGTGCGTAGCATTCGGGAGACGAGTTCCTAAGCCCTAAGCCCTGAGAGAGGAGTTCCTGATGAGCACGCTAGTGCTGCGTTGCGTGTTTGATCTAAGCTCCGATTTGTGCGCACCCATGCACGTCTGATGAAGAACTTCTTTATATTCCACCTGATGTAGTTATGGACTATAACGGTCAATCTGTGTTTTTGGTGTGTTGATTTCATGTTTAATTTCAATTTGCTTGATATTTTTCTGGCCTTTTAACAATTTTTAATTTGTCGACTTGCTGGGAATTGACATGACAACATTGCTGAATACTTTCACTGGCTCAACAAGGCCTTTGGTCGCAAAGACATTACCTTGCCAAAGAGGCTTGAGGTGCTATGCACTGTCTTTTCCACATCACAGAGTGCACGCCCCAAGGGACTGCATTGTGCAAGCAGCATCGCTTCCGGGGGGTTCTCCTGAGCAACGTCGCCGGGCTTTGCTGGCAGCGGGTCTGGTATCCTTGACAGTGGTGAAACCCAGTCAAGCAGATCCACAGAGTGCAGTGCTTACTGAGTCTGAAAAGCAAGGTGATGTACCTGGGCTTGCAAAACACCTTACCTAGTGCAAAATTCAGGCAAGCGCATGAAACCTCAGACTCTCCTGAACCCTTTAAATTGTGGGCATGCAGGTGCTCTTGAGCAGTATGTGGACCCCAATGGGATATTTCAAGTTATGGTTCCCAAGGGCTGGAAAGCCGCCACGGGGTTGGATACATCCACTGGTGGGTGTCGGTCAAGGCGTGATTTAAGCATTTGGAATTCAAGAATACCCTGTATGATACCTGAACAATAGGAGCTCAAAAATGCTCTTGTGCGCAACTCAATCTCTCTCTGGGCAAACAATGCGGAAGTGCATGCTGTTGATTTGTCTTCAGTCGTCAGCAAAATAAAAAAATGATTGCAATGTCTGTATGAACCTTCCACTGTAGGCCAATAACTCAGCTTGCGTAGCATGCGAGCACGACGGGTTGGTCTACAGAAAAATTAGGCATGATCTTCACCTGCTTCAATTGACCAGCTCTTTTGCAAAATGGTAAAAATCCTATCAAACTTGTTAAAAGCTGGGGAATTTTGGCATTAAATGATTCAGGCATCTTGGCCTCATGGTACAACCCCCTGCAGCCCGGTGCAGAGACCTTGGCTATCTTCAGGTGCGCTAGCGGCAGCAATACAGCACCATATACGCTCTGTTGAGCCTCTTTGTGCAGTGTTTGTAAAGGCGTGTGCTTTTTTTGGAAGAACGTACGTGCCCCAAAGCACGCCTTGGGTTCTGTGTGACTGTCCGTGCTTACTCACAAAACGGCCCTTGCAGTTCTCCAACTGTAGCACAGACAACACGAGATTTGGGTACAGCCATGGTACGAGTGTGCTTCTTTGAGTCTACATGCATGCTTGATCGATTGCTTGCGTGCACGTGTATGTATGTGTTATCGGCACAAATGCGTGAAACGTGTGTTTTGTACTCTGCCTCAGGCAATTGGCACCAGTGCCATGCAGTATATGCACACATGCTCCTGCATTTTTGCATGTGCGCTGCTGGTCCTACACGTTGCTGCCCCGCGGATGCTGAGGGTCTGGATTGTTCATCATATAGTGTGCTTAATCAAAATCCCATAAGTGCTGTCAAGGTGTAAATGCAGCCATTACAGCATAGTGCTTCGAAACCTTTCTTGTATCTTGCTCAAAGAAAATTAAAGTGATTGACTACTGTATTGAGTGGTCTCATGCAACCTTTGCCAGAAGTTGCTTTGAATTAGGACCCTTCCGGGAGTGTGAAGGCCAGAGCTGTTTCTGGAAGGCAGCAAAACAAATTTGGTCAACTCAATGCATTAGGTTCCAAGCTAGGCTGACATGCGCTCTTCAATGCTGGTGCTTCTCGGCCCATCCTTTGCGCAGCACGCTCTGCAGTCCGAAATGATATTAATGATGAGTAAAAGCAATGATCAGGACAAGAGGAGACAGGTAGCAGATGAGTTCCCAAGGAGCATTAGGTTAAGTTTCAAGGCTGTATCTGCCAACCGAGGGCAGCTTTGCCAATTGTGAACTTCCAGTGAGGTTCGAACCCCTAACCCACAAGTTGCGAGGGTGGACAACCGACTTCCATCGCAGGTGCCCCGCCGCCTGCTCCACTCTCCGGAGCTCTGTCTTGAATTCTGACATATAGGATGTTCCCGAGCAGCATTTGGGACATGTTGTGAGCAAGAGTTAAGTGCATATTATGAGCATGAGTTACCGGCAGACACAGGAATGCTCTCCTAGCATCCTTGCCCAAGGGATGCGTCGGTCTTGGTCTTGCGTAATTGCCCAAGGGATGCATTTAGGTCTGGTCGGGTTAAGCAAAGCGAGTCGGTTGGCAGAGGATCAAACCCAACCCCCGAGCACCAGGTCTGGTCTGGTCTGGTCTAGCGCTCAAGGATGCTTGAGCACCCCATCTGATACCAAGATGTAAGAAGATAGAGCTTCATCATGGTTACTGCACTTAATAATTGCGGCGTGTTTACAACATGATTAAAGTTAGAAAATAAGGGGCTTATTTTAATCCGTTTCAAATCGGTGTTTGCAAACCTGTTGCGTTTACAACACTGACCCTCTTCTCTTCTCCCTGCTTGCTTCCAAGCCTTCTTAGGCCACAGGTCTTAACGTTTAACGACCTCCTGAGGGTAGTTTGCAAATGCTCTTTTTAAACACCAGGCCTTTTTTGCACACCAGTAAAATAACTGGTGTTCTAAACACAAACCGGTGTTTCATTGTTCCATTTTAACACCATATTAAAAAACGGTGTTGTAAACATGCCGGTGGAAGGAATACAATTGCTACAGTTTGACATGAAAATATGAAATAAGAAGAGCAAATAATATAACGATTGCAGACATAATCAAAATGAAATGGTTTTTGATCATCTTTATTCATATACGATAGGAATGTACTTTAATTTTCAGAGTAAGATAGGATTTGTTAAAAAAACAGGGTTTATGAATTTGCCCGGACCAATGCACGTATTTAACGTCAATACGTCCGCATTTAAGGCTCATTTTTGAAGGTAGAGGTGAGTAGAGGGGGAATTGTGGGCCCCCAACTGCTCCCCCAGCTACCGATAACCACCCCATACATTCTTACTTATATTTAATTCAAAATGCCTAGAGAAAAGGGGAATGTGTGGGATCATGTCACAATCATTGAGCTGAAAGACAGGACACACCAGCACGAGGTGGAGTACAAGTACTGCAAGCACGTCTTTGTAGCTGGTGCTTTCTGCATCAGGGAGCACTTCCTGCACATTAATCCAACTTATGGGGTAGCAAAGTGCACAGCAGATGAGGCAGTTCTGCAGCCTGTCTTGGATGAGATGGGGGCCATCGATGCTTAGAACAAGGCAGCAGCAGCAGCAGCAGTACTAGAGCGGCGCCAGCTCAACAGAAGTACAGCAGCAAATGCGAGCATCTCCTCGGCACCTGCAAAGAAGCAGCGGTCGCTTGCGGTGTGCAGGGGAGCAGTGAGCAGACTTGGCTGAGCGCATCCAGGTCCTGGAGCATGGGGCTTGCTCATGCACCAGCATAAAAAGACTACAGCAACGACGAGGAGCGCCATGGCATTGATGCAAAGGACAGTAGCAGCAGCAATGAGGACAGCAGCAGAGTTGAGGAGTAGATACGTAGTAGACTGCTTAAAGCTTCCTTGTTTCTCTAAATATGCTTATGCTAAGTGAAGTTAACGAAAGAGGAAATGAGCAGGAACAAAGGAAAGGCTGGGGGAAAGGGGGTGGGGTGTCGCATTGGAATCTGCGTTGTAAATTGGGTTATCTCAATTCACGAATTTTAGCCTTTTTGTCAATGCATAAAATACGTTAAAATATGTATGACCCAACCCTAGTTAAGAACGGTATTGGACTTCAACGTCACGTTTAATGTATGACCAAGCGATTGTTTTTAGGACTACCGCTAATTTTGCAGGTTATACAGTGCTTACGCAAATTGTGGAAAAAAGTGTGGTTTTAAACCAAGTGAGTCAATAATCTCAACTGGCGAAACACATATCTATAAAATAATGGCACATATGTATAAACATATGCATCCAAGTAAACGAACAAGTAAAAAGAAAACCCTTCCCTTCCTTCCTTACCCAAAGTTAGTCAGATCAGATAACGTTTAAGTCCACACTCTGATACACACCCCTGAATGTGGAAGCACATAGGAGATAGTGAGTAAGTATTGGGCCACGTTGATCTTTGCAATTTTATCCTTATCAGTGATCTTGAGAGTGTGTTTTGGGGGGAACTGGAATGGTTTGTCAGAGGCCGGGCGACTCATATATATGGCTTATATCTGACATGCATGATCACACAGAGCTTTTAGCAGTGGTTCTGCACCTAAGAGCTTAACATCTTATCTGCAACTGTCCTTATTCTTCCTTATCAGATCATGACCTAGACAGACTGGGATCTTCTGAGCGTGTTCATGTCCTAAGAGGGTTTTTACCTCCTCAACACTCTTATGCCCTCTCTTCTTGGCAAATTTGCATGAGTGCGAGGCAAAAATAGCTAGAACTTTCATCCAAATATAAGCACCTCTGGCACTGTAAGCTAACGCCAACCCTTAATGTAAGCTGTGAAATTAAGGAACCTTTCTACAGTCACTATGGCAATGTGTCCCTCATCCTTGGAAATTCAAGGGTTGCAAGGGTTACAAGAAAAAGGTCTTCAGTCAAGAAGTGGGACTGCTAGCCTGCTCATAAAAACTATCAGTGCACGAAGGAAGAAATAAAGCTTTTTGTTTTCCTGGCCCAGAAAAGCAGACACATTGTTAAAGCCAGCGGAAGGAAGTAGGCAAGCATAAGGCCTTCGGAGAGAGACCACGTGTGGATGGGTGCAGTCAAAAAGGACGTGTTGCTCATCTTGTACATCATGAGCATTACACAAGTCACAAGAAGGGGAGGTATTGTGAGTCCAGGTCACAGTTTCAATTCGTAGAGTGTGGGCACGAAGTCTGAAGCGAGCCACGTCCTTTTCATTATCCTTGGAAATTCAGTTAAGTCTAAAAGAAAGCTGGGAACCTGCTAGTAAGGTACCCGTGTGAGTGTGAAATGTTTACCAGGGGGTTTGAATGTCGGTTTGGTAGGTCTTTTTTAGATGTCTGCACAGGCACAAACTTGCACAAAACAACGGTGGTCATCCAGTTAGAGAATGCACAATGGTTCTGTCTAGTTGCTAGACTGGGTCTTCTGCATGGAACCTGTGACAGTTGTGATCCCTCTGTTCTGTTGTTTGTGTGCACATGTTTCTACGTACATTGGCAGACCACTTCTTTCACTTGTGTTTTTTACTTACATGGCTTGGCATGTGCAGGACCAGGCCCTTTCTCTCGCCAATGCAGCGCCCAACAGCATTCTTTTAGGCTGTAGTGAGGAAACAGATGAGAAAGGCCAGGTATTGAGTGTGTTTTACTGCAGCATGCTAGGCTGATTGGATACCAAGTATCTTAAAACAGCTACCAATGTACGTCAAGCTGCTTCCTAGCTCAAGCCCACAGGATGTTGTTGGGCCTCAGTTGTACACATGCCTCCAGCTTATCAATCAGGCAGCACTCAGCAGCAGCAGCTGGCCTATGGGAGGCTCCACTGCGAAAAGGGCCAATTATAGCAAATGTGAATTAATACGTGTCATGCCAGTCAGGAGCAGGATATTTTCCAAAACTCATGCTCACGTGTAGTAGCACAGTGAGATTATTCTATTTTGCAGGTGGTGCGGAAGGGGTCATGAGCCATGGGCTTAGTCAAGCACACAAATGCAAGTCCCAGGCATGCACGCACAAACACATGAGTACCCATGTACAAGTGTTTCTCCTGTACATATTTAGAACTGTCTCTGTTTCCTTGCAAATTCACAACTGCAATTACAAGGTCTATTATTTGGCCCGGGTAGAGTTTGACGGAATGACCGCCGGCATGTTTGGCAGTGCAATCGAGACAAGAAATTGGGCTGTGCGGAGTGGAATGAAGTAAGTCATGTAGCCTCATGTGCCTTGCTCAATCAGCCAGCATTAAACTTCCAGCTTAGAAATTTTTTGTGTGACCAGTCAAAAATTGAGGAAGGTGCTTGCTTCATGTCCATTGCCAAGTGCTCATGAGCTGATCAGCAATGCCAAAAATTGGCACCTTTGCCCGGAATATTATGCGGTCGCAGGTATTTTTTAAGGGTGACTACCACAAGATACCGTTACCTGGCATTCAAGGAAATTGTGGACAGGGTGGATGCAGTGTCTTCGTCTTTTCGCCTGTTGTAACAAGTTTGCTACAAAAGCGGGACAAGTAGATTGTCGGCACCCCTTCATGCTCGCGGCGTGCATCAAGCGCAGCATCTATATCCCTAACTAGAGGTTATAACCTCTTCCTGTAACTAGCATGACAGGGTTGCATGCTACGGTGCCACGGTCACCATTTCGTAGCGTAGCCGTAGCCGTAGCGTAGCGTAGCCGTAGCAGTGGCTACGAAACAGTGACTGGTCCCGTACGCTCGATCCTGCTACCTAGACCCATCACCTCACCCTTGCCAAGGAGTCCTACCGTAGGACACAAAATTTTTCAACCGCTTTTCAACCGCTTCAACCGCACTTCAACCGTGCCAGGAAGTTTCTGACGGAATCATTAGTTTGCTTCTAAAAAAGGAAGACATCCTCAGAACAAGCTTGGGAGAAATGAAAAGCTCCAGTCTGATTGACAGTAATTTTGTGTGCCAGTGGTAAATTGCGAAACAAGTCTGCACATTGAAGCCTCAACGAACACATTTGCATGCAATGACACAGGAAATGAGTGTGTTTTTTGTCTTGAATTGCCTGCAAGCCACACTTATCGAAGATACCATCATGATGTTCCCAGCTTATTATCTCGACAGGCAGCGCATGGGAATGTAACCTGAAACGTGCCACGTTGCGCTGTGTTTGCTTGCCCAAATCCAGATGCAGATACCTAGGAACAGAAAAAGGCAGTCCATCGACAGTCACCGACCTAAGAGGCAAACAACCCAAATATGATATTTTGCAGCCTTGTCTGTCTGATCTTCATTGCCTAGCTGGTTTGCCTGGTTCCAGATACTCCTCAACCTCTTTCTCACATCAACTTGATGTTGAACAACAGATTGACTGTGGGATTGTTTGAAATGTTCTCACGCGATGTTGGAAATCACTGCTCCTTTCCAGACCATATAAAGCATGCAAGAACTCAGCACTCCAGCACTTCTTGTTGATAGTACTCATCGCAATGTCAGCCGGAGGGGTGCGCTTTACACCAAAGATACCTTTAAGCAAGCACATGTGAACTGTTTGCAGAGGGCAGTCCATCTCAGCTCCTTGCTTCATGTACCTAGTGCCCCATATTTGACTTGCATACATGCTTGCTGGAAGTGCGTGTCCTTTAGCCAATCAAAGCACGCTGTGTGGTCTATCTGTTGACCGGTGCTCCAATGCAAACTGCCTGATTCTACGAATTGTATAAAGACGAATGCTGATGTCATTTCAAGTTATTATTTTGCAAACAAGGGAACCAAAAGAACAAGCAGTGGAGATGCAGAGGTTGTGAAAGCCAGCGGGTGTGTGCTTTGAGCAAGCTACGAGCACGTATCCTTCGCATCAAGAATAGGGACATCAAGCCATGCATGAAGCACTAATCAGAGGAGGACTAAGAGCCAATGAGGGAGCTGGCCAGCTCCCTCCATGGAGGAGCAGCTTGTGCAGAGGAGCAGTGCTTAGAAGAGAAAGTTGAACCCCTCCTTGGTAGCAAGACTTCATCACAAGTAGGACCAGGCCAGGGGGGCATTGTGCAACAGGCCATGGCCAAATGGCTATGCTTTTCAAGGCGCAGTAGACCCATTTCAAGGGGATTCCATGGTGCCGTGGGTGTATCGATGGCGGGATGCACCAGGCCTGGCCAGCTGGTCTGCAGCGCTGCAGCTGCCGACGTGTACACCAGGCTTTGCAAATTTGCCCTAGGGTGAGCAGCAAGGTGACGTGCAGGCACAGCCGCCAAGGGAGGACCTACCTCCTCCTTCCATAGCAAGGCCCACAACCGGCTGTGCCACAGTTGGGCAGGCAAGCTGGTGTACTGCTTCAGTAAGCTGCGGCTGCTCACAGCTTCCA
>LKMJ01003174.1_pt1 | contig 15258 bp, 10 predicted proteins | sample 643391 | NCBI WGS metagenome assembly LKMJ01 (sample SAMN04112250, study PRJNA286221) | soda lake metagenome | biome: soda lake; feature: Kulunda Steppe; material: water; isolation source: sample PL-Br10 brine of Picturesque Lake | place: Russia: Kulunda steppe | collected 2010-07
CGACCTCGCCGGCCAGCCGATAGCACTCGCAGCGGGCGTAGACGTCCCGCCCGGCGGCCGCCGGGCGCAAGTGGTCGACCCGCAGGTCGAGGGTGACGATCCGCTCCGCCGGGCCGGTGGCCATCAGCACCGCCGCCCCGCAGCTCTGGTCGATGAGCGTGGTGATCACGCCGCCGTGGATGTGGCCGGTCTCCGGATTGCCGACCAGCTCCGGGCGGTACGGCACCCGGGCGATCAGATGATCGTCCCCGAGCTCCACCAGTTCCAGGCCGATCAGCGCCCCGTGGGGTGAGCCCCGGAAGAGGCGCCGGGCGTGCTCGAGGCCGATCCCGGCGCCGTTGTCCGTCTCTGCGGTCATGTTCCGTCCCTGCCCTGCGGCGGCCTGCGCAACTGAGCCCGCCGTCATGTCTAAATGATGCCGCCCAGTCTACGAGCCCGCCGGTGAAGATCAAACAGCCGCAGAGCCAGCCCCCTCGCCGTCGATGCTGCAAGTGCACACAACGCGTTCGGCCAAGCTATTGATCCCACAACAAAGACCGGCCTACCGTTGGGCGGTGGCCGAGCGCCGGGCAGGACGCCCGGCGCGGTCTGGGACACCGCTGAACACGACAGAACAACAACCATCAGCGCCAGGAGGAAAACCATGCAGCCGACCCGTCGCGCCGTCTACCTCGCGCCCTGCCTGCTCGCCCTCGGCGGGGCCGCCACCACCGCCCAAGGCGCCGCCTTCCAGCTCCAGGAGCAGAGCGCCTCACTGCTCGGCAGCGCCTTCGCCGGGCGCAGCGCCGACGCCCACGACATCAGCCACACCTTCTTCAACCCGGCCACCCTCGGCGTACACGCCGGTCGCGACGCCGAGGCGGAACTGGTCCTCAGCTACATTGACCCGACCTTCGACTTTGAGGCGGATGACCCGCAGGCGGCCGACCAGCTAGGCTCCGATGCGAGCGCCAGTGGCGGCGAGAGCGCCCTGGCCCCGGTCTTCTACGCCGGCTTCGACCTGGCCCCGGACCTGCGCGCCGGGCTCGGCATCAACGTCCCCTACGGCCTGGAGACCGACTACCCGGAGGACTGGGTGGGCCGCTACGACGCCGTCAACACCGACCTGGTCACCGTCGACATCAACCCCCAGCTCGGCTGGCGGGTGGACGAGCGGCTCTCCGTGGGCTTTGGGGTGTCGGCGCAGTACGCCGATGCGACGCTGTCTCAGATGGTCCCGGAGAATCCCTCTAATCCCTCTAATCCAGCCGCTGACAACAAGCTTAGTGTGGAGGGCGATGACTGGTCGTACGGCTTCAACCTGGGCGCCCACTACGCCGTCACCGAGGCCACCCAAGTCGGCATCGCCTACCGCCACGGCATGAGCCACACCCTCTCCGGCGACGCCGATTTGGTGGATAACGACGGCAACCGGGTGGACGAGACCGGGGGCGAGGCGGATCTGGACATCCCGGCCAGCCTCAACCTGGGTGTCAGCCACCGGCTCGACCGCCGGTGGACCCTGCTCGCCGACGCCACCTGGACCCAGTGGAGCGATTTCGACGAGCTGGCCATTCAGTTCGACGATGAGATTATTCCCGGCCAGGGCACTGAGTCGGTGGACGACTACGACTGGGACGACACCTGGCTGCTCTCCCTGGGCACCCGCTTCGACCTCAACGAGCGCTGGGATCTGCGCGCCGGGGTGGCCTACGACCAGACGCCCACCGGCGACAGCAACCGCACGCCACGCATCCCCGACGAGGACCGCACCTGGCTGGCGGTGGGCGGCAGCTGGTACCCGGCGGCGGCCGAGCAGCTGAGCGTCGACTTTGGCTACACCTACATCTGGCTGGACGATGCCGATATCGATTTGGCCGACGGGGACGTCACCGGCGAGTACGAATCCAACGTGCAGATCTTCGCCGCCTCCGCCAACTGGCGCTTCTAGGCGCCGTCTACGCACCCGCCGCCGCGGGATGCCACACTGTCGAATACGAACTTAGAACGGGGGGACAGGACCATGGCAGAGACCCGGGCGGCGACCTTCGGCGGCGGGTGTTTCTGGTGCATCGAGGGGGTCTTCCAGCGCCTGCACGGGGTTGAGGCGGCCGTCTCCGGCTACGCCGGCGGCGCGACCGAGCACCCGACCTATCGCCAGGTGTGCAGCGGCACCACTGGCCACGCCGAGGTGGTGCAGGTGCGCTTCGACCCCGAACAGATCGGCTACCGCGAGCTCCTCGAGGTCTTCTTCACCATCCACGACCCCACCCAGCGCAACCGGCAGGGGCCGGATGTCGGCAGCCAGTACCGCTCCATCATCCTCTACGCCGACGAAGAGCAGCGGCGCACCGCCGTGGAGCTCATCCGCGAACTCGACGAGTCCGGCACCCTGCCCGGCCCGGTGGTCACCGAGGTCGAGCCACTCTACGCCTTCTACCCCGCCGAGCCGGAGCACCAGCGCTACTACGACGGCGCCCCGCAGGCCCCCTACTGCCGGGCCATGATCGCCCCGAAGATCGCCCGCGCCCGGGAGCGTTATCCGGAGCGCTTCGCTCGGGACTAGTCGCGGCCACTGCCCCGGGGCATACTGCCGGCAGTCAGAACCCGTGCAAGGAGCCAGGGTATGAGCCCGAGCATCACCGTCTCCGAACTCGCCGTCCTGCTGGTGGAGCCCTCCGACGTGCAGCGGCGGATCCTTGCCGAGAGCCTGCGCGAGGCCGGCATCCACCACTTGGAGGAGGCCGCCACGCTGGCCGAGGCCCGAGAGCGGTTCCGCGGCATGCATCCGGATCTGGTGATCAGCGCCATGTACCTGCCCGATGGGACCGCCGAGGACTTCCTCCTTGAGCTGCGCAACGACCCCTTCACCGCCGATCAGCCCTTCATGCTGGTCTCCAGCGTCCGCGATCGGGAGCAGCTCGAGGCACTACGCCAGTCCGGGGTCATGGCCATCCTGCCCAAACCGTTCTCCCCGGAGGACCTGGACCGGGCGGTGCGCGCCAGCGTGGATCTGCTCAGCGAGCAGGAGCTCGAACTCGATCACGTGGACATCACCACCCTGCGCATTCTGCTGGTGGACGACAGCCGCATGGCGCGCAGCTACCTGCGCCGGGTCTTCGAGACGCTGGGGGCGACGCACTTCGTGGAGGCGGGTAACGGCCGCGAGGCGGTGGAGGCGCTGCACCGGGAGGGTTTCGATCTGATCGTCACCGACTACAACATGCCGGAGATGGACGGCGCCGAGCTGGTGCGCTATGTCCGCGAGCAGCCGCAGTTCCTGCACCTGCCCATCCTGATGATCAGCTCGCGGCCCGACCAGGCCAGCCTGGCCGGAGTGGCACAGGCCGGGGTGGATACCATCTGCGACAAGCCCTTTGAGCCGGAGACGGCCCGGCAGACCCTGCTGCGCCTGTTCAGCTGAGCGGCACCCGGATCCACGCCGGGCACGCCGGCGCTTGGCACCCCAGCCCTGGCCCCGCCCGGGAGGCGTGGAATACTCAGGTCCGCACCCGCCGCCCACCCCGGGCCACAAACCAGGCCCAATGGGCGGCCCGGTACACCGCCCGGCGTGCCGGGGCAACCATCAATGTGAGCATGACGCCGGCGGCGGCCCGCTCGATCCACTCCGGCCAGATCTCCCGTGCAGCACCGGCCATGGCCGCCGGCTCCAGCCCGCCCAGGCTCACCACCGTGTCCACCAGGACGCCCGCCACCAGCGCCGCGACCAGGATGCTGCCGAGATAAGCCCCCACAGCACGGGTACCCAGCTCGCGGCGCAGGACCAACAGGGTTGCCAGGCTGGTTACCGGCCCGGCGATGAGAAAGACGAGCACCGCCCCGGGCGAGACCCCGGCGATCAGCATCGCCGCCGCCACCGGCGTGGCCGCCGCGGCGCAGAGATAGAGCGGGATCCCCACCACCGCCAACGCTAGCATGGCCAACAGCCCGCTGCCCCAGGTGGCCAGCGCCCCGGGCGGAACAAAGGTGATCATCAGCCCGGCGAGGACCAGACCGATGATCAGCCCGGTGCCGATGTCATCGATGAGCCGCAGCATCACCCGGCTCAGGCGCCGGAGAAGGCCATCCTCCGGTTGAGCCACCTGCTCCGGATCGCCACACTCCGCCGCGCGGCACCCCTCGCCCTGAGCCGGCGCCGGATCCGCCGGGGCCACCCGCCCCACCGTCAGGCCGGTGGCGATGGCGGTGGCCACCGCGGCGATGACCCGGGAGGCGGCCATGAACGGCCCGAGCAGCACCCAGGTGAGGATCACCGAGTCGATCCCGATCCCCGGTGTGCCCACCAGAAAGGCGGTGGACGCCCCGCGCGAGGCCCCCCCGCGGTGGAGGGAGAGCGCGGTGGGGATGGCGCCGCAGGAGCACAGCGGCAGCGGGGCGCCGATCACCGCCGCCCGGGCCACCGGGGCCACACCGGAACCGCCGAGCCATTCCCGGAGGCGCTCGGTCGGCACCAGTTCCTGCACCGCGGCCCCCAGGGCCAGACCGATCAGCAACCACGGCGCCACCGCCACGGTGACGTCGAGGATGTTGGTGCCGGCTTCGATGGCTGTAGCGATCATCGGACGCTCCGCCGGTTGCTTGCAGGCCGCGGGATGCCCGGGGGGGGCGCCCGCCGCATCGCGCGGCGGGCGTCCGGATCACCCCCTAGAGGTGCGGCGCCGCCGGCGGCCCCTGCCCCGGCTGCCAGGAGAGCTGCATGCGCCGCTTCTCCTCCTGCAGGCCGCGGATCAGCGCGTAGCACATCAGCAGCATCAGCAGCGAGAACGGCAGCGCCGAGACAATGGCCGCCGCCTGCAGGGCCACCAGTCCGCCGGCGGTCAGCAGCACTGCGGCGACACACCCCTCGGCCACGCCCCAGAACGCCCGCTGGTACGTCGGCGGCTCGGTGTTGCCAACGGACAGCAGCATGGTCACCACCAGCGTCGCCGAATCCGACGAGGTGATGAAGTAGGTGGCGATCAGCACCGTGGCTATGGCCGCGAAGATGGTCGCAATCACCCCGGGGGCGACGGCCTCGATGGTGTAGTAGAGGGCGATGGTCTCGTCCTCGGCCACGGCATCCACCAGCCCGCCGGCACCGAAGAGCTCCTGATAGAGCCCGGTGCCGCCGAAGACGGTCAGCCACGCCAGGGCAAGCAGCGTCGGCACCAGCAGCACGCCGCCGAGGAACTCCCGGATCGTGCGACCGCGCGAGATGCGGGCGATGAACATGCCCACAAACGGCGCCCAGGCGATCCACCAGCCCCAGTAGAAGGCCGTCCAGGACAACTGCCAATCGGCGGCGTCTCGGGCACCGCTGGAGTCGGTCCAGAAGCTCAGATAGACCACATTCTGCAGGTAGTCGCCGATGCCCTGGACGAAGCTCGAGAGCAGATAGAGCGTCGGCCCGAGGGTCAGGAAGAAGAGCAGGATCACGGCGCTCAACACCAGGTTGAGCTGTGATAGGTACTTCACGCCCCGCCCGACACCGGAGACCACCGAAACGACCGCGATGAGCGTCACCACGGCAACAATCAGCAGCTGATTGGTGGTGCTCAACTCAATGCCGGTCAGTTCGTTGAGCCCGGTGTTGATCTGGATTGCCCCCAGCCCCAGGGAGGTGGCCACGCCGAAGATGGTGCCGAAGACCGCCAACACGTCCGCCGCATGGCCCAAGGGCCCGTAGATACGGTTGCCGATCAGCGGGTAAAGCGCCGAACGGATGGCCAGCGGCAGCTTCTTGCGGTAGCAGAAGAAGGCCAGCGACAGCGCCACGATGGCGTAGATCGCCCACGGGTGCATGCCCCAGTGGAAGTAGGTCAGGCGCATGGCCGACTCGGCCGCGTCCGCCGTCTGCCCCTCATCGATGAACGGGTTGTCCTGGAAGTGCCAGACCGGCTCGGCAATGCTCCAGAACAGCAGGCCGATGCCCATGCCGGCACCGAAGAGCATGGAGAACCAGGCGAAGTAGCTGAACTCCGGCGGCCGGTCGTCGTCGCCGAGCTTGAGGTCGCCGAAGCGGCTGAACATCAGGAACAGCGCAAACAGCAGGAAGAAGGCGACCACGCCAACGTAGTACCACTTGAAGGTCTCGATCACCCAGTCGCTGGTGGCCTGGAAGACCGTCTCGGCGTAGTCGGGATCCCAGGTACCGAAGATCAGGAACCCGATCACGATCAGCGCGGCCGTGCCGGTGAGCGGGATATTCAGCCCTTTCAGCGGGCCCTTCTGTGCGCGCACGACTCGTCCCCCTGGCTGCCTTAGAAGTACTCTTCACCGACGTGGTCGCCGTAGCCACCCACGGCCCGGTAGACGACATCCCCCCTTGGATTCTCCCGGTGATCGACCAGGGAGACCGTGGGCTGGCGATTGACGGCGGTGCGCTGGCCCAGGTAGATGCAGACCGGCACGCCGATGTTGGTGGTTCCCACGGTGATCCACAGGCGGTTGAAGCCGAAGCCGCCGCCGACGAAGTCGAGCTGGGTGAGCGCCTCGTCGAAGCCACCGACGAAGTAGTTGCGCTGCTCACGGCTGGCGAAGACGTGAACGCGGATGTAGGCGTGGATCAGCTCGTTGACCAGTTCCGGCAGCCGGAACTCGCCGGTGACCTCGGCGCCCTCGTGGTGCTCGGCGAAGGGGTCCACGTGGACGGTTAGATCCTCCGGCTGGGGGTTGAAGCGAGGCAGGTAGCGCACGTAGGCCGAGGTGTCCGCCAGCGCGTAACGTACCCGCACGATGCGCATCTGCTCGACGATCTCACCGACGCTCAGCGACCGGGGATCGGCGTATTCCTCGCTCACGGCGTTCTGCTCCGGTTCACTCATACTGCCTCCGCGTTTGGGTAACCCGATGATGGTACTGCAAATGCACGTATCGCCCAAGCCGGTCCATCGCAGCCCCGGCGAGCCGTCCATTGCCGCCGCCGGATGCCCGCTCTATGATCAGGGCCATGGCTGTGACCGGCATCAGCATCCTGGCGGCCGTCCTCGCCCTGCTCATATGGACCATCGCCGCCACCTACGAACGCCAGGCCGAGGGCTTTAGCGCCGCCGTGGCGCGGGATGTGAAGTACTGGCAGCGTGGCGCGGCCATCTTTTTCATCATCAGCCTGCTGCCCGGGCTGGTCAGCCGCCCCACACCGGATCTCCCCAGGGCAGTCTACGAGACCCTCAGTGCCCTGGCACCCATCTTCCTCTTCTTCGGCCTGCTGTGCTTCGCCGCAGCGTTGAGCAAGCTCATCCCGGCCTGGCGCCGCCACCGCGAGCTGCGCGAGCAGGAGCGGCGACGCCGGCAAGTTGCTGCTCGGGGCGGGCCCTACCCGGAACTCTCCGCGGCACTGGCCGAAAGCATCCGTCAGTGCCTGCCAGAGCTTGAGGTCACCGCCGACCAGCGCACCGAGGAAGGGCACCACGCGAGCCTGGTCATCGACTCGCCCATGGAGGAGCAGCGCTATGTGATCTATGCCCTGCCCCGCGAGCATCTGCACCTGGAGGGCGGGCGCGGGGTGAACCCGAACGCGGTCAGCCGCGCCTGCGAGACCGCGGCCGCCTTCGCCGGTCGTCCCATCCTGTGGGCCCCCCTGCCGGGGCACGGCACGCCGCAGGGCTACGCCGCGGAGAGCAGCTCGGAACTGCGGCCTTACATCGTCGAGGGCAAGGACATCCACCTGGCCGAGGCGGTGAAGAAGTTCGATCTGGCCGCGCGCTCGGAGCGCCGTCGCCGCGAGGCCCGGGAGGCCGCCCGCGCCGCCAGCGAGGGAGATCCCCGCCACCATGTTCCGGTGCGCAGCGAGACCTCCGTCGACCGGGGCCGCCGTCAGCATGACCGGGAGAGCTGGGAGCGCTTCAACCTCCTCGCGCCCCGCCATCCGCACATCATCGAGGAGGTGGTCCGGCGCACCCGCGAGCTCTGCGACCGCTGCCTGATGCAGATCCCCGAGGGCAACGGCGAGGTGGTGGTCACCGACCACGACCACATCTGCAAGAACGACGCCTCGGTGCGCATCGCCCTGAACGAGGGCAATGAGACGCTGACCCAGCACATGCCCGACTGTGGCCAGTGCCACTACGAGACGCCCGAACTCTACGAGGAGTGCCTAAGCCGGTTGACTCTGGTCCATCCCGGGCGCTGCCCGGCCGGCATGGATGACCCGGAGGAGGCCGAGCGCCAGGAGCGCTTTGATGAGCGAGTGCGGATGGAGGCCCTGGGCCGTTCACTCCGCGATTGAGTCGGCCACCGCCCCACGCAGGGCGCAAAGTGCCTGGCGCCGCCCGGCTACCCCGAGCCGCCGTGCGGTATCCGCCCACGGCCGGTGCTGCAGGACCTTGGCGATGAACGCCACCTCCCCCTCTGCCATGCGCCCGCGGGAGAACTGCGCGTCGAGCAGCACCGCCTGGGCCAATACCCGCAGCGCCGGCAGCGACACCGCGTAGTCGCGCCGGCCGTGGGCGAAGCCCGCTAGCTCCCGCAACTGCCACGGCGCGAGGTTCGGCGCCGCGGCACCGCCCGCCGCACGGGCCGCGGCCAGGGCCACGGCCGGGGCCATGCGGGCGAGCGGCTCGGCGAGGAGCACCGGCATGGCGTCACCGAGCCGAGCGCCGGCCTCGTCCACCCAGGCCGGCCCCGGACCACTCAGCCCCTGCGCCATGAGCAGCGAGTGCTCGCCGCTGGCGGCATCGCGCCGGGATCCCACCGCCACGCTCTGCATCCCGCAGGCGCGCCAGAAGGCGATAAGCCCCGCAGTCGCACCGAAGCTGGTCCCCACCAATGCGCATCCGGCCTGCCTGGCGCGGCTCCGGAGAGCCTCCACCAAGGCGGCGCCGATCCCTTGCCCCCGGCGCTGCGGATGCACGGCGATGCGCTGGATGCGCAGCGCGCGCCCGGTGGGGGCGGCCTCGATGCCGGCATGGGTGGCCAGCGCCTGGGGCAGCAGATGGCCGTGGGGGCGCCGCCGTCCGGCCCACACCTCCTCGGCGGTGGCCACGTCGAGCCCGCCCTCCTCCGCGGCCACCACCACACCCACCACGGCGCCCGCCTCCTCGGCGACAAAGAGATGGCGCCGGGGGCCATCGAGCAGCTGGTGCAGATCGAAGGGCCGGGTACGGTAGTGCGCGGCTACCAGCAATCCGAAGGCCTGGCGCAGCCGCTGCTCGTCCTGCGCCAGCGCCTCCTGGCTGACCGGAACGATTCGCGGCGCTGCTCCGGACTGTATCCCGCCCAGTTCGGCCGGTTCGGCATCGAGGCAGAGCACATGGCCCAGCCACGCCTCCAGGGGGTCGTCCCGGCCCCAGCGGATCGGCGCCTCGAGGCGAACCGCCCGCCACTGCGGCGTTTGCTGGTCGAGCACCGCCCGAAAGCGCAGATCGAAGCCGCGCCCGCTGCCCTCGTAGCCGTGCACCGTGGTCGCGAACGCGATCCGCGAGGCGTGCTCGAGCAGCTGACGGAGCAGATCCACCGGCAACCCGGCGGCCTCGTCCACCAACAGCATGTCGCCGGTCTCCGGGCGGTCGAGCAGGGCCTCGGGCTCGCGGTAGACGAGCTCGGCGCCGGCGCAGCACAGGCGGCGACGCTCGACGCGCTCGCCGCCGCAGCGCGCGGCGGCATGCTCGAACACCGCCTCGGCGGCCTGGATCGTCGGGGCGGTCACCACCACTCGCCGAACCCGCTGCTGAAGCAGTAGCTCGCCGACGGCGATCCCCAGCGCGGCGGACTTGCCCCGACCGCGATCGGCAGTGAGCACCGCCGGGCGCCGTCGGTGACCGGTGACCACCCGCATCACCGCCTCCACGGCGGCCTGCTGATCCGCGCTGCGGCAGTCGTAGGGGTAGGCGGCCTCGGTCACGGGCGCACCCCCCGGTTCCAGGTTCGGGGCCGGTTGCGCCGGCGTATGGCGCGTCACCGCCGCCCCGCCTTCGAGGCCAGCCATCAAACGTTGGAGGAAACGGCTCCCGACCTCGTCGCGCCGGTGCCCGGCCGGGCAGAGGCGCCCGAGCAGTGGATCCGCGGTGCCCGACCACTCGCCCCAATCCGGGGTGAGCAAGACCAGCACCCCGCCACCACGCAGGGACCCGGCGGCCGCGCCCAGGGCGTCGGCATCGAGCCCGGCGTGGGCGTCGTAGACCAGGACATCCACCGTCTGCCCGAGCACCCGGCGCACATCCCGCGCCAGCAGCCGGTCCACGCCACCCGGCAGCCCCGCCGGCGGCGGTTCGCCGATCCAGACCGTGCGCGCGCCCGCCGGCAAATGCCGGGCGGCGGTCTCCCGTCCCCACGGTGGCGCCCCGGCGAGCACCACCGTGCGGCGGCTCATGCCACCTCCCGCCAGAGCTCCTGGAGCCGCTTCTCCGAGACCTTCTCCCGGGCACCGACGTCCTGGGCGAACAGGGAGATCCGGTACTCCTCCAGCACCCAGCGCAGCCGCTCCAGGGCGGGGTCCGGGACACCGCGCTCGGCACGGGCGGCCAGGCGCTGGTGCACCCGCTCGTGCCAGGGGCGGATGGTGCGCAGTGGGGTTCGGTCCTTGCTCGGGTCCAGGCGCAGCTTCTCGACCCGGCGTTCGAGCCCGCGCAGATAGCGCGGCAGCTCGTCGAGACGCTGCGGCGGCAGATCCTCCAGGAAGCCGGGGTAGACCAGACTGTTCAGATGCTCGTCGATATCGCGCAGGCTCTCGAGCAGGGCCGGACTGTTGAGTTTCTTCAGCGCCTTGCGCAGGGCCTGGTAGCGGCTCAGCACGTCTTCAAGGGCGCCACAGAGCCGCTGCGCGCAGGCGACCAGTTCGCCACGCCCCGCCGCCAGGCGCTCGGCAAAGGCCTCGTCATCCCGCGGCAGGCCGTCGGCAAGGAAACAACGATCAAAAACGGCCCGCAGCAGGGCCTCGCGCAGTTCATCGTCGCTGCCCAGACCACGGTACTGGAGCCGCAGGGCTTTGAGCTCATCGAGCTTGCGCAGGGCGCGGACCTGCTGCGGCAACGCCAGCATGAACAGCCGCCGCACCCCGGCATGGGTCTGTGCCGCGGCGGGCTCGGCGGCGTCGAGCAGCAGCCGGGTGACCGAATCGCCGTCATCGCGCAGGGCCGGATAGCCCTGGAAGCGCACACCGCCCTCCTCCAGCACCACCGATTCGGGCAACGGTCCGAAATCCCAGGCGGTGATGCCCTCGCGGTACCACTCGGCACCCGGCCCGCCACCGCTGCCGCCTCCGGCGGCGGCGAACTCCTCACTGGCCGCCTCACTCAGACCGGATTGGAGCGCGAGCAGGTCTCGCCCCTCCTGCAGGGTATGGCCCTCGCGATCGACGACCCGGAAGGCCATACGCAGATGCTCCGGCAGTTCGACGGCCTCAAAGGCACCGGGCGGGAGCTCCACCCCGGTGACCCGCTGCAGGTGACGGGCCACGGCATCGGTCAGCGCCCCCTCGCGGTGCGGTACGGCCTCCAGCACGGCGCGGGCGAAGTCCGGGGCCGGGACGAAGTGCTTGCGCAGGGCCTTGGGCAATCCGCGGATCAAGGCCGTCACCTTCTCCGGCAACAGCCCCGGCACCAGCCACTCGAAGGGCTCGGGCGGCAACTGGTTGAGTGCCGCCACCGGGATCACGGCGGTGACCCCGTCACGCTCGCTGCCCGGCTCCAGGTGGTACTCCAGGGCCAGCTCCACCCCGGCGACGTTCAGGCGGTCAGGGTACTGATCGGCCGTGATCTCTTCCGTATCCCGGCGCAGCAGCGCCTCGCGGGTCATGTACAGGCACTGCGGGTCGTCGCGTTCGGCGCGCCGGCGCCAGCGCTCGAAGGCGGCGGCGTCGTGGATCTGCGCCGGTATGCGCGCCTCGTAGAAGGCGACCAGCTGCTCCGCATCGACGAGTACATCGCGCCGTCGCGCCTTGGCCTCCAGCCGCTCGACGTCGTCGACGAGGGCCTGGTTGTGGGCCAGGAATGCCCCGCGGGTGCGGATCGCGCCGGCGACCAGGCCGTCACGCAGGAAGAGCCGCCGCGCCTCGTCCGGGTCGATCCGTCCGTAATCGACCTTGCGCCCGGAGACCAGGGTGAGCCCGAAGAGGCTCACCTGCTCTTCGGTGACCACCCGCCCGGCCCGTTTCTCCCAGCGCGGCTCGCCGTAGCTGCGCGAGACCAGATGGGTGGCCAGCTGCTCGACCCACTCCGGGCGGATCTCGGCCACGGTGCGGGCGAAGAGCCGGCTGGTCTCCATGAATTCGGCGGCCACGATCCACTTGGGCCGACGCCGCGCCAGCCCCGACCCGGGGAAGATCTGCAGCTTGACGCCGCGCGCACCGAGGTAGGTGCGCTCCTCGTGCAGGGTGGCCACCTGGCTGAGCAGGCCCGTCAGCAGGGCCCGGTGGATGGCCTCGTAGGGGAGCTCGGCCTCTGCGGAGCGGGCGCCCGCCGCCGCGCCTTCTGCGGCCTGGGTGCCGGCGGCGCGGCGGCGCTCCGCTTCCTTGAGCATCTCGGCGAACTGGCGGCGGATGTCCGCCCACTCGCGCATACGCTGCGGCGCCAGGAAGTGTTCCCGACACCACTGCGTGAGCTTGCGCCGGGACAGGCTGCGCCGCTGCGCCTGGTAATCGTCCCACAGGCGCAGCAGGGCGACGAAGTCGCTCCTCGGGTCGTGCCAGCGGGCATGAGCCCGGTCGGCGGCCTCCTGGGCCTCCATCGGGCGCTCGCGTGGGTCCTGCACGGAGAGTGCGGCGGCGATGATCAGCACCTCGCGCTGCACGCCCATCTCGCCGGCGGCAAGGAGCATGCGGCCGATGCGCGGATCCGCCGGGATGCGGGCCAGGCGCCGGCCCAGGTCGGTGAGCTCGCGCCCCTGATCCACCGCACCCAGCTCGAAGAGCAGGCGCAGGGCGTCGTTGATGTAGCGCCGCTCCGGGGGCTCGACAAAGGGGAAGCGCTCGATATCCCCCAACCCCATGGCCTTCATCTGCAGGATGACCCCGGCAAGGTTGGTGCGCAGGATCTCCGGATCGGTGTAGCGCGGACGACTGGCGTAGTCCTCCTCGCCGTAGAGACGGATGCAGATCCCCGGCGCCTCGCGCCCGCAGCGGCCGGCGCGCTGGTCCGCCGAGGCCTGGGCGATGGGCTCGACCGGCAGCCGCGAGACCTTGGTCCGGTGGCTGTAGCGACTGATCCGCGCCCGCCCGGTATCCACCACGTAGCGGATCCCGGGGACGGTCAGCGAGGTCTCCGCGACGTTGGTGGCGAGTACCACGCGGCGGCCCCCGGTGCCGGGGTGAAAGACCCGCTGCTGTTCGGCGCTGGAGAGCCGGGCGTAGAGCGGCAGGATCTCCGTGCCCCGGGGCGGCTGTTTGCGCAGCGCCTCGGCACACTCGCGGATCTCGCGCTCGCCGGAGAGAAAGACCAGCACATCGCCCGGCCCCTCACGGGCGAGTTCGTGGACCGCCTCGGTGACCGCCTGGGCCTGCTCGACCCCCTCGCGCTCCTCGTAGGGCCGGTAACGGATCTCCACCGGGTAGGTGCGCCCGGAGACCTCGAGCACCGGCGCGTCGTCGAAGTGTTTCGCGAAGCGCTCCGGGTCGATGGTCGCCGAGGTGACGATGACCTTCAGATCCGGGCGCCGTGGCAGCAGGCGCTTGAGGTAGCCGAGGATGAAGTCGATGTTGAGGCTGCGCTCGTGGGCCTCGTCGATGATCAGGGTGTCGTAGGCATCCAGGTGACGATCGGACTGGATCTCGGCGAGCAGCATCCCGTCGGTGAGCAGCTTGATCCGACTCTGCTCGCCGACTTCGTCGGTGAAGCGGACCTTGTAGCCCACCGTCTCGCCGACCCGGGTGTCGGTCTCCTCGGCGAGGCGCTCGGCCAGCGCCCGGGCGGCGATGCGCCGTGGCTGGGTATGGCCGATCAGCCCGCGGCTGCCCAGGCCCAGCTCCAGGCACATCTTGGGCAGCTGGGTGGACTTGCCCGAGCCCGTGGCACCACAGACCACCACGATCTGGTGATCGCGCAGGGCCTCGAGCAGTTCCTCGCGGCGCCGGACCACCGGCAGATCGGGGTCGTAGCGAAGCGCCACGGCCTCCTCCCGGCGCCGGGCGACCTCCGCCTCGGCGGCGGCCAGATCCTGCTCCAGGCGCGCCACCCCGCGGTCGAAGGGCTTGCCCTGGCGGGCCCGGCGCTCGAGCCCGGCCAGCCGACGGCGCAGGGCCGGGCGCTGCGGGCCGAAGCCACCCTCGATGCGCTCACGCAACTGCCGGAGCTGGCGCGGTACACCCGCCACGCGCGACGTCTACTCCTCGTTGCTGGTGATGGCCCGGTACTTGCGCGGCGGCAGCTGCACGACCTGGACGGTCCAGCCGTCCTCCTCGCAGTCGAGGATGAGCATCGACGGCCCCTGCTGGACGCGGACCCGGCCGGCTGCACCCGGGTTGAGCACCCAGGGCTCGCGGGCATCGTCGACGATCAGCTGATGGCTGTGCCCGCAGGCGATGGCGCGCACCCCCGGGAAGGCCGCGCGCAGGCGCTCGTGCCGACGCGAGGCGGGCTCGTAGCCATCGCCGTGGATGACCGCCAGCTCGCCACCGGGCAGGTCACAGACCGAGTGCGCCGGCAGGTGCTCGAGCATGTGCGCCTCGTGGTCCGGCCACGTCTCCGGACCGTCGACGTTGCCGCGTACAGCCACCACCTCCTCGCGCGGCTGCATGGCGCAAAGGACATCGGCCCCGCCCACATCACCGGCGTGCACCGCCAGATCACACTCGGCGATGCGGTCGGCGATGCGCGGGTCGAGGAAGCCGTGGGTATCGGCGATGATACCTACTCGCATGGGGACCCCTTCCCTGACGCAGGGCGGTCGCAATCAGGTGCGCGCGAAGGCCTCGTCCAGGGCCTGGCGCAGCGCGCCGTAATCGTGGGTAACGGGGAACTGCGGGAACTGCCCGGCGATCTCCTCCGGCGGGCAGAAGAAGATCCCCTGGTCTGCAGCGCCGAGCATCCGCGTGTCGTTGTAGGAGTCGCCGGCGGCCGCCACCCGGAAGTTGAGCTTGCGCAAAGACTCCACCGCCTGGCGTTTGTGATCCTCCAGGCGGATGTGGAAGTCGGCGATACGCCCACCCTCACTGACCTCCAGGCTGTGGCAGAAGAGCGTCGGCCAGCCCAGCTGCGCCATGAGCGGCCGGGCGAACTCATAGAAGGTATCCGAGAGGATGATGACCTGGTAATCGGCGCGCAGACCGTCGAGGAAATCCCGTGCCCCGTGCAGCGGCTCAAGCCGCGCCACCACGGACTGGATGTCGGCCAGCCCCAGGCCGTGCCG
>LKMJ01003175.1_pt1 | contig 15258 bp, 8 predicted proteins | sample 643391 | NCBI WGS metagenome assembly LKMJ01 (sample SAMN04112250, study PRJNA286221) | soda lake metagenome | biome: soda lake; feature: Kulunda Steppe; material: water; isolation source: sample PL-Br10 brine of Picturesque Lake | place: Russia: Kulunda steppe | collected 2010-07
GTCGACGGAACTTCACCCCGACATCATGTTTGATCCCATACGAAGTGCCCTCGGTTGTACCGTCGACCATCGTCTCACCCAGCGGGAGTGCGTACGCTAAACGGAGCATCACGCCGTATTCGCTGTCGCCAGACACGTGTTCATAGAGTATGTCTGCATCAGTCGGAACCTCCCAGTCAGTCGTCGCCTCGAAGCGCTCGATTACCCGTTCGACGTCACGTTTGGTGAGCGTTTCGAGCGCATAACGGTCGATCCGCTTGGCGAGCGCCTGCTGTCGGCGTTTCGCTCCACCTCGGATCGAAGTCTCATCGAACGAATCCAGTTCGGCTCGGCGGGCGTCGAACAGGAACGACACAGCCTCGTATCCGGACAGAGACTCGACGATTTCAAAGACATTCTCCGCGTCGGGCCTGACAGCGTCCTCCACAACGACGAGGACGTGGTCGTCGGTTGCAGTGATCGCCGCTTGCAGCGCATCCGTGCTCATGAAAGACTTTCCACCGCTACCGCTCTCTCGATAGAACACTGGCCCGCTGTCTTCGTGGTCATACCAGTGAATGGCGACCTGCTTACAGAGCGTGCTCTTTCCCGATCCCGGTCGTCCTACGACGATACTATCGGTTCCGTCCCGAAGCTGTTCGTATAGCTCCTCACTAGCCAGCGTGCCCGGTTCGTTGCCATCACGCTCCGCCGACAATCCCGCTCGCACGTCGGTGAGGGAAAATCCAATTTGCCAGCATTGCATGGGCTTCGGATCAGGACCGTACGCGAAGTACGATGCCGAGAGGCGGTCAAACCCTTCGTTCCGTGCGCCCTGAACGAGAAGCCGTTTCGTTCCGTCGTTGAGTTTGTCCAGTCGATGTTGGAGGTCGTTGAGTTTCCGATTCATCACCAGCCCGAGTTCGGCCTCAAACACGTCGGCCAAGTCGGTTCCAGCAATTCGCTGCTGGAAATCCGAGATCGCGCGGCGATACGCCTTCAGTAGCGCAGATTCGAGCGCCTCCCGCAGATCCGGTGTACGATCGAGATCGAATCCCTTCGCCGCGGCGATTGCCTCAGTTATCGACTCTACAGCCTCTCGTTCATCCTCAAAGAGGAAGGCAATCTGATCGCTCTCCCGGGCAGACTCCGAGGCCATCCTGACTTCTGAACGCACCTCGTTCGCTAGGTGCTTCGCGATCTCGTCCCAGTCCTCAGTGATCCCAGTGAGTTCTTTCGAGTCGCGCTGCGCGTCCTCATCCTGTATTGCGGCCCGGAGTGCCCTGTTGAACTCCGTTGCCACCTCCTGTAGCTCCTCGGAGAAATCCCTTCGCCGGAGTAGTTTCCCTGCCCTAGATACACTCGTCGAAGTACCAGCTGTGATTCCCGCGGCAACGAGATTTACTAGCAGCGACCCGACCTGTTCCTCCACCATACTGTCTCTACTGGTACAATATATTTGTGTCTGTTCCCTCACGGACCATCTCAACTAGGTTTCTGATAAGCCAAGAGAAGACGTTTTATAGGGTAATCCGAGAGTGCAACGTACATCGATCGCACAGACAATTTCTAGGAATAAAAGGCTCTGAACCTGTTTTCGAGCGCAGATAATGGTGCTGGCGTAGCAGAGCGAGCAACAGCTCCCAGTGCGTCAGCGCTTCGAAGTGTTCGAGGTGCATATGTGATTTACGCCCTCATAGAGGCATCGACCCACGCGATGCACTGGCCACCGGAAGGACTGTGTTCGACCGCCTGGTCGGCGCAAACCCACCCGGCGCCGTGTTCGATTACTACGCGACTTTCGACGAGGAGAACACGTCCGTTGCTGGGAAGAGGCGATGGTGAGCTCCCGACTGCACTCCCCGTCGACTCCGACGACGGCCAAGACCTGCTCAGGCGTGGGTGGGAGACAATGTAGGAAGAGTTCGAGCGCAACTCGACTGGGTGAAAGAGGCACTCGACGAACTCTCCGACGAGGAAATCATGCGTGACGAAGATCTCGATCGGCACGTGTTCCATCAGGTCGGTGCATACGAACGGCTGACTATCTTCCTGCAAACCGAGCACTCAACCAGCATCCACCACCGTGGACCGTTGGACCGGCTCCTCGAAGAGAGGTAGGATATCTGGATCGTGCCCACTGACGTCCTCTTCTGAGCAATGCCCCGCATCAATACGTCTCGACCCTCGTCGGCAGTTTTCTCAGCTTGTCAGACGTTCTCATAGCCGAGATTCCGGAACACATCCTCCATCACGTCCTCGAACTCGAATCCGGGGAGGTGGTCTAGTACAGCCATTCCAATATAATTGGACAGTACGTTGCAACTGACAAATGCGTTGTCGAACGCAGCTCCGTCCTGTTTGTCGAATCATAAAGAGGAGTTCGGGGATCACCGAACCTTGCGCGACGAGCAGTGACATCTTCTTCCGCCGTAAACAGAGAGGGGACGTCTCTCAAGCAGTCGATTTGCACCCGACGACTGGATTCCTACAATGGAAGCCTCACGGAGAGTAGAAGGTTTCAAAACTGAGTAGACACAAGCGTCGCCGGTCCGAGTTTCGGACTCGACGTATGGTGTCCTATGGCGGTGTCACAACCATTCCAGTCCCGTAATGGATCATCGTCTGCCAGTATCCAAGGCAGACCCTCTCCTCACGGGGCAAAGCAAGCGGCGATACTGACCGTCGCATTGATATCTTCTTGATACTCGCAAACACATCAATCGGCATACCGCAACGGAACTGTGCATATGAGTCACGTCGACTGATATGGTCGCAGGATGGTACGTCTGAGTCGATAGTATCACCGCAAAACTTATCAAATCACCAATAGTATCACTAACACAAATGGTGGTCGAATGGTTGACGCGAAAGTGATTCCGCCGGACGTACTTGATCCACAGACCGTAGACAGTCGGTCGGTACTGATTATCGGCGCACCATACATCGAGAAATCAAAGCGAGCAAGCGAACTGGCTGAAGCATTCGGAACGACAGTTACAACTAATCTGCGTACTGCTGGCGAGATACCCTCAGACACACCCCTCATTGTCGACGAATTTTACCGTGCTGCACAGCACGCTGACGCCGATGCCCGAGAGACGTTCCGAACCCGACTCGTAGATGGCGCGACGGCTACGACGTGTGTTTTCGTGCGTCCACGGGCATTGGACTGGCTCCTCGACGGGGACGAAGCCGGAGGAGGAACGTCGGTGGCCATCGATCGGCCAGTAGCCAACCCACCTGCTCTCACAGAGTCAGATATCGAATGTTTTGACGACGTGGTAACACTCGCGTACGATCCGGATGCCCACGAACAGGCAGCTATCGAGCGGTGTCTAGATATCGGTGTCGACGAAGACGCCGACATGGGAGACGGACTCAACGAGTTGACTTTGCAGACATATCTCAAGGAGATTGAATATAACTACGAGTTCGATCACGATCTGCTCTCCGAGACTGTTGGGACCTACAGAAGTTTTGTACCACCGCTGGTTACATATCTCTCATTTGAAGCTGGTGGTGAAGGACTCCTGGCCGATGGCGTAGTAAATGCATGTAAAGACCTAGCAGCGAACTTCACCGTCGGGGAGTTCTGCGGCAGTGTCAGCGACGCTGCTCTTGGACTCGTCAGTCCTGAACAAATTGGGGCGGCTGGACTCTCTCTTGCCACTGGTCCCGCAGTAGGTGCAGCAATCTCACTGGCTTTGTGGCTTCGCTTCCGCGAGGGCTACGGGCTTGATGCAGACTCAGTATTCGAAGTCCTGGGGGACGGAACCATCACACCGACAGCGAAGGCTAAGCTCGAAGAGCGACTGGATCTTCCGCCTCGGACGTTCGAGAATCTTGAAGAACTCTCGAAAGAGGAGAACCTTGCAGAGATCCGTCGACTCTGTGAAGAAGCACCCGAACGACTAGATGCCTTCGAAGCACAGGTCGACCTGTTTGAGCGTCGTGCCGACGACCACGGCGAGCGACTGGACGAACTCGAATCAACGATGGCAAACCTCCAAGCAAGTCGCAATCTCAGTGGGCGATTCTTTTCAGCGCAACTCAAGCGTTCGACTGCGCGGATAGACGACCTCGCTGAAGCCCTCGAAGCCGACGAAGCGACTCTGCTCGGTGATGCAGTCGACGAGGACCGTATTGACATCAACGACGTGGAGTTCTATGGAAGTGATGACGGAGAAACCCGAATCGACCAGATCGTCGAGAACGTGAAGTCGAATCGACTCGTGGTTCTGAAGGGTTCACACGGAACCGGGAAAACGACGGCCGCTTACAAAGCCTGTCAGGATCTGATATCTCGTGGATACGCTGTCCGACTGCCGAACTTCCGGGATAACTCGACAGGATTCCTTCGGAGGGCCCTCCAAGGGGTCGACCCTGGAGACGAGCGACCACTAGTGCTGTTCGCCAGTTATGGGTTCGGGACTGGGGGTGCCCGCATCGCCGAACAGGCTCATCTCGAAGCGCTCTTTGAGTGGCTCGATGAGGGAATCAGTAGCCGAGTTATCATTGAGTGCCGGACTGAGCTATACTCGTCACTTCAGGCGGAAGCGACGACAGGACAGATGAACGTCCAGACCGATCTATGGGGAAAAGAGAAAGAGATTATTTCTTTCATGCCGTTTGAGCAGGTTCAGCATGCTCTATTCGTTATCAAGTGGGTTGTCGAATTGGCCCAAACTGAGTGTGACATCGATAAAGATACCGTCAAGCAAATCATCAAAATTGGTGAGGGCAACCCCGAAATCACAAAAATTGCTACCCGGTTCGGGTTGCTTGAGGATCGCTCGCTGTCGGATATTCACACCGCCGAAGAACTCGTCAGGGAGGACTTACAGCATCTCTTCGCCGAAAGTGAGGGCGACCGTGGGAAGACATGGGAACTATTCAAGTACCTCGCAGTCTGTGGCGAACTCCGACGCTCGGAGTTGCAAGAATTGCTCAATGCCAATCCCAGTGTCCTAAAAAAATACGATGAGGTCAGAGGATATCTGCGCAGAGAGCAACTCGAACATACTCAAGAATCGACTGATGAGCGGTGGCGGCTCTCGCCAGACCTTTACAGGACAGCGATCTTCCGCCGATGTCTCGAAGCTGACGGTGCCGCGTACACGCCCTTCGAACTTATTCTGGAGGATCTCTTCGAGGGCAAAAGTGAATACAGCCACGTCGCCCCCAAGATCGCCGAAAATTTCGCAGTCGCCTACAACGTCGCTCGCTCGCAGCAGAATCAGGTGTTTGCAGACACCATCTTCTATTTGTCCAAGACGTTTCTTGAGAAAGTCGCGGATGAAGAATCTCGCCCACTGTTCGTTTCGATAATCAATATGGCATTTGGAGAAATGCCAGTTCCGGTATCGATTCTTGAGGAGAATGTCGACCGGCTGATTAAGGAGTCGGCAGTCATCGCGGATGCCACCGAGTACGAAGCTGCGTTTATTTCTCGCAATCTACTAGGGTCGATAATAGCTCACTCTGACCGAGGGAACCACTTCAGCAAGCGTGTAGCGAATGTCGCTGTACAGTTCGAGTTGGGATACGCCAATAAATATGATACAGACCAATTCCTTCCAATCGTTTATAGCTTTGCGCTCTCCAAGCTTGTAGAGCGCTACGAACCACACGAGGTCCAGTCACGACTTGATGAACTCACTGATCGCGCCGTTACTACCGCCACCGATGATAACCAGCACAACCTTCCACCCGGACAGTTTCTTCCAAACGTTTACAGTATAGCACTTAGGATGATCGTAGATCGTTATGAGCCGCATGAGGTCCAATCGTGGCTCAATGAACTCACCGACCGCGCCACTACCATCGACACACATGTTGACAAGAACAACATTCTATCCGGAAATTTGCTCTCGGGCGTCTACACAATGACACTTATGAGGCTCGCAGACCGCTACGAACCACACGAGGTCCAATCGTGGCTCGATGAACTTATTGACCGGGCTGAAACCAACTCGTCCGAACTTGAGAAGCATTATAACGTTCCAACTGGAGAATTTCTAGAAAAAATTTTCGGCAATTCACTGGCAAGTCTTTCGGACAGTTATGAACCACACGAGGTCCAATCGTGGCTCGATGAACTTACTGACCGTGCTAAAAGTGCTAATGCCGCCGCCCAGCACAACTTTTTGCCCGGAGAATTTCTAATAAACGTTTACAGTATTGCGTTTACAAGTCTCGCAGACGACTATGAGCCGCATGAGGTCCAATCGTGGCTTGATGAACTCGCTGACCGCACTACCACTGCCGCTGACCATCTTGAGAAGCAATATAATGTTCCATCTAGACAGGTTCTGGTAAATGTTTACAGCATGACGCTCGGGAAAATTGCAAAGAACTACGATCCGCGAGAGGTCCAATCGTGGCTGGATGAATTCACCGATCGCGCTGCCACTGCCGCTTCCAATGCGGGTCAGCGCAATCTTACGCCAGGAGGATTTATGTCCAACTTCTATGGATTAGCGTTTGTTCAGCTCGCAGACCGCTACGAACCACACGAGGTCAAATCAAACGGGGTTCAATTGTGGCTCGATGAGCTCACTGATCGCTCTACCACTGCCGCCACCGACACTGGTCAGCACAATCTCAAGCCAGGAGGATTTATATCAAATGTTTATAGTATTGCCTTCTCGAGACTTGCAGACCGCTATGAGCCGCGTGAGGTCCAATCATGGCTCGATGAATTCACCGACCGCGCTGTCACTACCGCCGCAGACGCCGATCAGTACAATCTTACGACAGTACAGTTACTCACGAATATTTACGGAATGACACTCGCAAAATTTTCTGATTACTACGGACCACGCGAGGTCAAATCAAACGATGTCCAAACGTGGCTCGATGAGATCACTGATCGTGCTGCCACTGTCGCCCACTTTGAAGAATGTTGCAAAGCACCTTCCGGGCAGTTCCTTACATTAATGTTTTTAACAGCTATTAGTCATGTCACACCCCCATCTCCCAATTTAGAGTCTCCGTGGTACTCGGAACTGTTACAACGGTCCCTTGTAACGTTAGCACCAAATCATGTTCCAATGTTTTATCAAAGCTACCCGAAGTTTTTGCTTAAGATCGCGGTAAGATCCGATGAGTTCAGTAATAGTTGGTTCCCTAGGATTGTTCGTGATGCAAAGCAGCGGACGCTGACCGCTGACGACCCACTCACGGATGACCAGTCAACCAATTTAAAAATCGTTGGAATCGCGGCTGCGTCGTTTATCATAGTATTACAGCAGCAACTCGATACGCTTGACAACTCCCCTGGCCTCGAAACCGCTGGAGCCATCGCCGACGTAGCTACTGAGAGTCATTCGGATTTCGAAGTCATCATTTCGGAGGCAACCGCGGAGTACGAACGCGAAGCCGTGGCGGAAGCGTATAAACGAAGATTCCTTGTGCGCACCTACACCGCAGCCATCGAGCGCACGGTAGACTCAAATGACGAGAATGTACCAATGGCAGTCTACGAAGCTGCTCTCGAAAGACAGTCCGACTGTGACGAATCCGAGGAGTACCTCGTGGAGTTGCACATCGAATCCCTTACCGCAGTTGGCAGTCGAATCCCAAATAATCGACCGGCGTTCCACGACCGTCTATTCGAATCCGGCCTCAATGAAGCGGGGTTGTCATATGACACACTCGGAGCTGCTTATCTCAACCGACTGATCGAGGAGGATGATTACGACCCCGCATGGTTCGCATGGCTGGTAGTGGATGTCACTACCCGTGACGTGCCAGCCGAGATAGTCAGTCGACTCACCGCCGACGCCGTTCACTACCTATGGAAGGATGTCGGTACACTTACCCAATCGGGGACGTTCGATCGGATTGTCGACGCGATCAGGCCGTTGTCGGAGTCTGACCCCAACCATTTTGAGGCAATAGTCAGCGGCGTTCATCAGCGGCTTGAAAATGTACATCTTAACATGATCGCTGCGCTGGACTGGAACGAGGCACTCAATAATTGAATTAGTTCTATTGAGCCAAAGTGTTCTCTCGTTTTCGCCGTATAAGTATGGCCTTTTTCGGCGAGTTCTGTTAATTTGACTTCGTGTGTCACCTAAGTTTTAACCGGTCATCATTCACTGAATTCCAACGGTTTACAGTGATTCAATACAGTTCTCTCAAACGACTGTACTGATGAACAGATATAATAATACATATCCGGATCTGATTCAAAATGTAGTCTTCTCACTAGATGAGTCAGACACTGGAATCATAGATGTGTCGTTTGAATATGAGCTTCCTCGATCAATCTTCAAATTCGAAACCAAGCTATCAGATGCAGTTAATATTACTACGGCATCCGGGTTTGTTAATAATGATGGTCGGTGGGTCTGGGATCAATCAAGTACGGAGCTAAAATTAGATGGAAAATATCGACTCAGCGAGAATACATCAGAAGGCGCTTATTATGTTGACGCTGGCGAATGGGCAATTACAAACGCTCCCTCACAGTCAAGCGACTGGCGGTATCGTGGACTAAAACCAAAACTGATCAAAAACTGCCGGGTAGAGGGTGGGGGGATTGCGAGTCCAGACGGGGCTGTTGTATTCCTTGGAGAACATGAAGTCATAGAGAATTCCAATCCAGTACAGAATCTTATGCTGGTCCTACCCGCAGCCTCTGACCTCGTCGAACTCCCATCTGAGATATTTGAAGCTATTGAACACACATCACAATATCTTGACGTTGGTGGGTACGGGGGAGAGGTTTTGATGATCGCAGCAGGGTCAGATGAAGCACGGTGGGGGGCGCTCGGATTACAGAGCGGTAACAGCGGTTTCTGGACACTGGATAGGTGTCGACTCAATCAACCTGGGTCGACGTGGATTCACGAATATGTCCATACAAGACAGACACCAACATTTGAACCGTCGATGGAGTGGTTCACCGAGGGATCCGCCTGTTATTATGCTGCTCTCTGTAGCATTCAGCTAGGGCATATTTCGTTTGCGGAGGGGCGGGAGTTCCTGAAAACCAGTGTCGATCCAGATGCGGTCGTTCGGAATCCCGAAACTTGGAATACAACCAGTACGAAATATACAAAAGGGCGACGTGTCGTAGCCGCGCTAGACTGCAAAATACGGGACCACACCAACAACAGCACTGATTTGAGAGACGTCTGGCGGTTTCTGAACAGACGATACGAAACAGCGGGATACGACGAGTTCCTGACTGCTCTTCGAATCGTTGTCCCCAGTCCTAGCAAGGTAATCAAGTGGACTGATCACTATCTGAACGGTACCGAGACCCCACCTCTCCCGAGAGATCCAGCTACCTTTGGACTGGCCCAGTAGGAAACACCGATCCGCTGACGAATCCACATCAGGAATCGCGATCAGTGTCGTCTGTCTCGAAGGCGTCTGTTGTTTCTGGACCCATCCATTCAGGATACGCAACTGCCCGACGAAAATCACGGTATAGTCCGGCCATCGCATCAAACAACCCCTCTTCTGCCATCTCTGCCAGCTGTGTGAACCCAGCAAAGGATCTGGGATCACCGCCACAAGACGTGGAAACCACTTCAATTTTGAATGGGTCTTCTGTATGATTGAACTCTTCTCCAGTGGGAGTGAAATACCTATCAGCACCCGTTATAGATTCTACAAACCCTTCGACCAGTGACTCATTTGACTGGTTATAGAGTATGGCCGTTTTGTCGAAGGTGTCTGGATTCACCTCTGACCGGTTGTGTCGTCCGATTGTCTCTGGTCACCCGCGGCTGTACTGGTAACTCTGCTCGAGATACTCCTCAATAGTCTCGTCACCCACTGCGAGTAGCCCGTGCTGCCTGTACTTTGCGATACTTGTGAGCTGTGTCCTGACCTCATCAAGCTCCCAGTCATCAAGCACGTCCCGGGCCAGCGGGAGGGTCAGCTCTGTTCCGACGTCTGTGGGGTCTGTAAGCGACACTCTACAAACGTCGATCCGCCGACCGACTCTGTCGATTTCGCCCTCGATCTCGTCTCGCTCATTCTCCAAATGAGTCAGTTCTTGGTCAATCTTTCTGAGTTCATTCCGCACCTGTGTTCGAAGAGACTGTGTATATTCTTCTACGAGTGATTCTGGTGTCTGTAGTGTCTCCAGCTTTTCCAGCGCGGCAGAAACGCGATCTAGGTCCTGCTCACACTGTTCGAGCAGTTGGGACAGGTGTTCGCGATCACTGGTAAATGCCTCATGGGCTGGTGGAATGAAATCACGAATACTCACATTAGTTTCTGAATACTGTTTCTGTAACGACTTCATCCAGCCATCCAGTGCCTGATAGAACGCCGTAAGCTTGCCCTCAAGATCGACCGACCCATCTGATTGCTCTGGAACCAGCTGTGAACCGTACTGCTCACGAATGCCATCAGTGTGAGTGGGAGGAGACAACAACGAACCCATCGATTCGATTCAGATATGAGGTAAACCGGACAAATCTGGGTGGTTATCAGTTCATAGATAGAGGTGGATGGGCTCTTCTTTCATATCCTCCGATTAATACATCTTGGCGATACTCTGGACACTCGATGGACCTCACCCGGGAATATGCTGTTTCACAAGAGGGGATCACGAGTTCTGACGGCAGTATCGTCTACTTGGGGCCGCATGAAGAAGAGCAATTTCGGTCGGGAGGACATGACTTCCGCCTTGCAATACCAGACCGAGCATCACTCAGAGCCCCGCTCGAAGAAGTAATGCGTTCCCTGAGTTTTGTAGCGGAGAATTTCGATGTCGGACAAAAGGAAGAGAAGGTGGTCATCGTTGCACCTTCCAATATTAATTGGTCATATGGGGGGCTTCAGTGTGGAGACAGCGGGTTCTGGGTGGTTGACCCTCACCAGTGGACATCACCGAATGCCTATTCCACCAAGGGTCGCCGAGTAATGGCTGCGCTGGATGCCAAAATCCGGACTACAACCGACGGCAAAAAGACGTTCGAGACCGTGTTCCGCCGGATAAATCAGGATGACCAGCCGCTAACAAATCAAAAACTCAAGCGAATAGTCACGGATGTCGCGGGTCGCGATATGAGTCGCTGGTTTTTACAGTATATCGAGGGTCCACAGATACCAGATGTTCCGGAGGATGAAGCACTATTTTTTGGTGTAACTAAGACCACACACTCAGAGCTAGAACCGGATCGAGAGCCGGAATCTGAACCCATGTCTGAGCCGGAAGCCGAAGAAGAGCCCACGTCTGAGGACGATGTTGAGGAGTGCCCAGTATGCGGAAACACTGTTTCTGATGATGAAGAGTTCTGTGATTCTTGCGGGACGACTCTGTTCAGGCAGTGTCCCGTCTGTGGCCGTGGCGTTACAGATGATCCCTACTGTCCCGAGTGTGGGACCGAAATCCAAAAAACATGCAGTGTCTGTGGCTCCCGGAGACACCAATCCGATGAGTTCTGTATTAGCTGTGGCACGAAATTCTAGCCACAGAAATTCGGGTCATAGCAAACAACTCCAGATGTGGGACAGCGGCCGACATAATCAATCGCGCTGACTCACGGTGGAATCTCTGGTCGGAGATTCTTTTTTCGACGATACCACACCCCAAGATAACTACAACAACCCCCAATCATACCCCCGATTGCTGTCCCGATGAGATAGCCAGTGCTGGTCGTACCACTGACTAACAGTTCCCCAGCTACCAAGATATTCCAGACGACAACACCAGTAAACGGTGCAAACCCGATTCCAAGACCAACTACAAGATCATCGTTCAGATACCCATTTGTTAGCGCAGCCAGTACTGACACCACTACCAGCCCTGTGAGTACAATCTGTCCCTGAGAGTTGAGATTGAGACTGAGCAAGTCAGCAAACCAAGTGAAACCAGCACTGATGAAGGCCAGTAACCCAAGTGATCCCATGAATAGAGCCATATGCAGTGAAATTTGCCAGTTTTCGGCAAAGAGTACGCTCACAACTGAGGGGCCGCTATCTTTCATATTCTTATATGTGTGTATGTCTGAATGAAAAATCCACCTGTTATGCAGCGCCTGAATATTAATATCAATGGGGAACTGTATAGTTGAACACTTCCTCAACAGCCGTCCGGTTGTATAATGCTTGATTCGGCCGATCATGGTTATAGAGGTGTCTAAACCGGCATAACTACCGTCGGGCGCTGGCTTGACTGCCCTCCCAGAACGAATGAAAGCGGTCGATCCGCATTGACACCGTTTAGAACCACTTTTGTTGTAGTTCCGCTCGGTATAATTGAGATGATCGCTCAACTCATGCCGAAAGAGGGTAGTCAGGTAGCTACCACATTGAGACGATGGAGGAACGACGCCGCGTGATCGGTCCTGCGGCGGCTGTACACGTCGATATCCAGTAATAATTTTGGCCCCGTATCGACCGCTGTGTACGGCCATTTCTCTTCACCATCAACCTCGATTTGTTTCTAATTGACGGCGACCCGCGACGGTTCTGCCGTCGGCGGGTCAGCCTGTGATTCGGTGAGGTCGTGCGTCCAGTTCCAGACCGAACTATTAGGCCAATCAATACCGAGTAAATCAAGTACAGTAACGACTCCCCGCACTGACTACCCCATCGGATGGTGCTGCACCCTGAACACTCTGACGGGTGTCGGGGTACGCTCATACTCCCAAATATCATCACAATCCACATCAAATGTCCCTCTAGGCAGGTCTGTGAGTGACATTACCACCACTCAAGTAGATCTTCTCGTTTCTCGAACCTCCTGAGATAGACAGTGCCTAAGATCAATCTAGAAAAGCTGCCAATTAATTCGAACCCAGTAGTCCTCACCGTGTCGACTATCGATATCGAAGGTAAACTTGTGCGGCGCAATCAAAACACGCTTCAGGTGTGCTCCTTCCTAAGCCGTCGAAGTCAATCGACGGCTGGTACCGACTGTCGCTGTATCTGTGGAATGCGAGATCCCATAACCCCCTGTCACCAGTCCACCCTAACCGGCACATCTTCACTGGTGTTTAACGGATCTGCTCTTTTTTGTTGGTCGTCGATCCCGGCATGAACCATGGATCATTGTCAAATTCCACCATGTAAGCGTATCTACCACGGAATCGGACATTAACACCCGCGCACCGCTTGGACTGAGCGGTTTGCGGGTGACTCTCTAAACGCTCTTTGAGAGCTTGACGTTCATACTCCGGAACCGAGTCCATCCAAGAGAAACGCTCCCAGAGAGATTTATTCTACCGTTGGCAGTCTCTCCAGAAGTTCGTTTAAATCATATCACGTCCACGACGAATCTCCCGGTGACGCGTATATACAATCGTACAACGACCGAGCCGCCAACCATGCCGTATGACTGGCGGAGAGCCTCGTCTGTGTCGATAACCGCGAGGACCTCCTCGGCGCGGCGGCTGGTCTTACCAACGCTACCGACACCGCGCGCCACCGAGAACGACCGACCCCTGAAAGCACAACTCCGCGACGCGATCAGCGAGCTACCCGTCGACGGCGATCGGCGAGAGCTACGCCGAGGGACTACTCATAGCCGCCCGCAACGCCCTCCGCAGCGGGCGCGACGGCTGTAAGACCCTCGTGACACACCGCCGACGGCTACGAACACTTCGACGCCTATGCGCTCCTCGCCGGTATGATCGCGAGCGACGCCGTCGAGGTCGAAACCTCGACCTTTACGTTCGACGGCGGTGACGGGGGCCGGTTCAAACGCCTACAGCGGAACGGCGCGACCATAGTCGCCGACAAAAATCACCACGGCACAATCATTGTCGACCCGCCCTAATTCATTGACATTAACGGCGGGAAGTGTCCCCTCGTCGGCCTCGACGCCACCGGCAGCCCGGACCTTTGCCGACTCGCGATCGGTCGCGACACCCAGCGGCACAATATTCATAAAACCGACGCCGAACGGCGACCGTTCCTCCGTGTCGACCAAACGTCGAACGGCTGCTCTCGTACCACAGAAAACCCGACGGTAAGAACTTCGGCGAGGACGTCGAACTCGTCCGAGCCGTCGCCAAGGAGTACGAGGTCGAGGAGGACCCCGGTTTAGCGGACATCGATCTCCCTACCGCCGATATAGGCGAGGAGTGCCCGTTCTGCGAAAGATTATGTTCGTGACCACGACAGAATTCCGGCAACGCATCGATGTCGAGGATCGTGAGTGTATTTCGCACCAAATATGGATACCAATTGTGAGGGACTGGAGACGAAGTGTCCAGAACGTCACTCAGGGCCATTGTAACCGAGTTAATGACGAATCGGCGGGGGCACAGGTCGTGGTATTGTGAGTCGGCAGCAGCCTGTACCCGGCTTTCGATGGCTTCGATCCACGCCTCAACACTCTCCGGATCCGGGTGATGGTCGGCGAGGTTCGAGAGAACCATGGAGTAGACGTTTATGAGAAAGTTGCCTGAGTCCTTTCCTTCGAGCCGATCGTACGCTCGTGCGACCTGATCGTTCACATCGATGAGATTGTTGAGTTGGTCGTTATTTCCGAAGTGCAGATGATTCTCGTAGAACTTTACGAGGCAGTTCATCGCCAACATTGAGCCATTCAGTCTGTCGTCTCGACGCTCACCATGCTGTTCGAACCCGGTGACGAGTTTGAAAACATCCGCCTCAAGATATTCGGGAGCAACGGGAACCCCACTTATCGAAAACCGTTCCAGACATGCCACATACGGAGACGGGGGAGCGTCGGTACGGTACAACCTCTTGAGCAGTAAGTGAAATTATATATCACGTCATCCAATTCAGCCTCCCGAATTGTCTCGTCGACGGTACCTCTGGTGTGGTGGTAGGTAAATGCGAGATTCTCTGCGATACCTACGTAGCGCTGGTCGTTTCCGACCTGTCCAACGTGATCAAGATAATGAGTCAATTCGTCGTCGTGCATCCGCCCACGAAGGCATCCCTCGCGGAATACAACTTCAGTGTAAATATCCGGTGAGATGGTCCAGACATCCTCGCTCTCTACTGCTGCCGACTCGTCTGTACCATTGAGTGAGGGAATTCGGCGGTCTTCGCCGTCGTCAGCTTCAGAATCGAGTTTTTCACGGATATCTCCACCAAGATAGTCCTTGAGATACGCCTCGGCTCGGTTTTCGAGCGTCTTTTTGTCGGTGCCGACAAATTGGGCGAGTTCACGGGTCGTAACTCGCCGTAAGACAGCAACGTATTGGAATATTTTCCGAACGACTGGTGGTGGGTCCGAACTTTCTTGCGTGAGCGGTACCAGCCGATTGATATCAAGCCAGACCAGTTCGTCGTAGCTGGTGACATCTCGCAACGGTTTGTCACCCACCA
>LKMJ01003176.1_pt1 | contig 15257 bp, 16 predicted proteins | sample 643391 | NCBI WGS metagenome assembly LKMJ01 (sample SAMN04112250, study PRJNA286221) | soda lake metagenome | biome: soda lake; feature: Kulunda Steppe; material: water; isolation source: sample PL-Br10 brine of Picturesque Lake | place: Russia: Kulunda steppe | collected 2010-07
CACACACACACACACACACACACACACACACACACACACACACACAAGCACGCACGCGCGCGCAGGTCGCGCATGCGGCGCGCGGCCCCCCGCCCTGCAAGATCCTGTCGTCCATGTGCCCCAACCTGCGCGTGCTATCGGGCCTGGACTTCCGCGTGCGCACGCAAGCGGACCTGGATTGGCTGCACATGCTGACGGCAGAGCGGCCCACGCTGCGCACGGTGTGCGCGCGCTCCTTCCTGGTGCTCACCAGGCACACAGTGCACTTGCCGCCGCGGCTCGACTGGCAGGTGCAGAGCCTGACCTTCATCCACGCATCTGCGTGCCGCAACCTGGCGGCGCCTGCGTTTGCGCACGGCGTGACAGGTCTCATGGTGAGCGGGCGTAGGCATGCACAAGTGTGTGTTAAAGGGGGGGATTGTGTGTGCATGTGTGGACGGTGTGTGCATGTGTGGACGGTGTGTGTATGTGTGGACGGTGTGTGCATGTGTGGACGGTGTGTGGATCATGTGTTTGTGCCTGTATGTTGGGGGCTGTGTGTGCCTGCAATGCGTGGTTGTGCTCGCGCGCGGAGCTCAAGCCTCCCGGTCTCTCCTCAACCACATGGCCTGGCAGGCGTGAGCGCTTGAGCCATGTTGTACAGCATTTACAGGTAGTGCTTACATGTAGGTATGCCACCGTGTGTTCATGCGTCTGCACTGAGCCTGATCCCCCCATTAACCCCTTTTGCCCCCTCTGCCCGTGCTGCCCATGGTAGGTGTACCCAGAACTGCCGCACGTCCGCGATCAGGAACCACCTGCCAGCATGCTCAGTCTGATCTGTCACTCCCGCCTTGTCCCTTCCGATTGCGCTGCCCGGCAGGTGTGCCCGGCGCTGCTGTACGTCCGCGAGCAGGACCCGCTCGCCAGCATGCTTAGCCTGATCCGCACCTTCCCGCACATCACGTCCCTCAAGCTTCTGGAGGTGCCGCTGCAGTGTCACCTGCCGCTGCCGTGCTTGAAGGCTGCTCTGAACGGCTGGCCCCAGCTGCGCAAGCTCGGCCTGCTTGCGCCCAATGTGTCCTACCTGCTGGAAGGTGAGCGGGTGCCGCTGCCGCGCCGGGTGCGTGTGAGTGCCCCCCAAACATCTTGCGTGCATGCTAGTGCTGCAGGAGCCGTGTCTTGCTGGCGCATGAGCAGGGTGTTGCTAGTGGGCCCCTTATGATGCTTGAGGGCTTGCGCCGCAGCACCCCTCAGTCTGCTTTGGGGCATGCACCACGGCACTCTCCAGTCTGCTTTGGGGCATACGCCGCAGCACCCCTCAGTCTGCGTTGGGGCATTCACTGCTGCACCCCTCAGTCTGCTTTGGGGCATGCACCACGGCACTCTCTAGTCTGCTTCGGGGCATACGCCGCAGCACCCCTCAGTCTGCGTTGGGGCATTCACTGCTGCACCCCTCAGTCTGCTTTGGGGCATGCACCACGGCACTCTCCAGTCTGCGTTGGGGCATACGCCGCAGCACCCCTCAGTCTGCGTTGGGGCATTCACTGCTGCACCCCTCAGTCTGCTTTGGGGCTTGCCCAGCATAGCTGGCACCTGCTTGTGTCTGGCAAGCAGGCGTCTGCTAGGCCTCTGCTGACCAACAAGGGTTGAAGGCCTCGCTCGGGCATGTGCTTCTGAGAATTGCCACCAGCAGGGTGCATATAGGTGAAAGGGAAGGCAGGGCTGGCTCGGTGTTCAAGTGTGTGTATGAGCCTTTGCACCGAAAAGTGCAGGCTCTTCAACATGTTATAGGGGTGCTGGAAGAGAACCTCACGCCCACACCCACCCACACACCCACATACTCACCCACATACACACATACACATAGAACTCATTATCCTTGCCGCTTCTATCACACTGCCAGGGAATGTATACGTAAGGATACACATGTACACATACACTCACGCTATTGCACAGGTCCTGATCACCCCTGCCTCTCGCCACGTGCCGCAGGCGACTTCCCTGCGTGGCTGAAGGCCGCGTGCGAGCTCGCAGAGGGCAGCACGCTGCCCTGCCTGGACGTGTGCCTGGATGTGCGCGGGGTCCTGCCCACGGCTGACGGGGTCAAGCCCGCGGACCACAGGCGCCTTGCGCTTGCCCTGCACGCGCTGATGTGCAGCTGCCATGCTGCCGTGAGCCCGACAGGCCAGGAGGGGATGCGCAAAGTGAGCATGTCAGTGCCGGCGCTGGACCGAGAGGCCAAGCACAATGGGCAAGAGGGGCGCAAGCAGGGGGCCAGGCGCGCGCCTCGGACCAAGCTGTACTACATTCCTTTGTGAGGGAATGCGCAGCACCTCTGCACAGAGCAGCTCTCTGCAGTGCGGTGCTGCCGCAACTGCTGTGAGCGGTGCGTGGATCAAGGCCGTGCCTGTGCACCCCTCATCTAGAGGTGCGGCTCATGATCGTGGAGGAAGCAGGATGTGCAGCGCCCTTCGGCTTCTTTTTGGATGCCCCAGGGGGCCAGCTAGTGCACTTCCTGAGCCAAAGCACGGCATGCCACGACCCGAGGTACGGACGGGACGACCCAGGCGGCGCCGCACATGGGCTTGCTGCAAGACTCCAGAGTGCGAGTGAATTTGCCAGGCACTTTGAGAGAAGCTCACGTGTGGCAGGCAAGAGAGTGCGGAGTGAGGCTGCAACGCCACAAGAGCTATTGATGCATTTGTTTTAGGAAAGGTGGTTTTTTTTTGTACCTGTGTACGTACCTGCCCGATGCATATGCGTTGCCATAACAGCGATCTGGTTGAAGGACACTCGTGATTGTCTCAGAATCTAATTGATTTAGACCCCCTCCCCTCAGATTAAAAAAAGCAAAAGAGCAGTTGATGAGTCTTAAGGAGAGATCTGATTGGAACCTGTGTGGTCAATGCATGGTGCAGCACAAGCAAAGATGGCTTAGTGATTGGAGCAGTACTTAGATACACATATAGAACTTTGCAGCTGTGCCATGGGCTCTGCTGGCATCCTTTCCCATGGCCTCCGATATTGTCGCGCTAATCATCATGTCTTCATGTGTGGGACTGGTGCAGCTCTCCTCCGCTTAAAACCCAACTTCAACGCTCTGCCACTCTAAACGGGCACTCTCCCAAGGCTCCAAAGAATGTGGTTGTTGCAAATCTTTTGGACTGTGTTTATTTAATGGATTTCTTTTAATTTTCAGTGGCTAAACAGGCCATACAGCAGGTGTTGCTGTGCCACATCGATCAGCAAGTGAGTCGTGTTCATCTTAGTTTGTTTTCTTTGCTATGCCTTGGTGCTGCCTGCCTACTGCGGTGCAGCAGGGTCCATGGTGTTGCCGTTCCCCATGCTCACATGCTCAACCTGAGAGCTGTTACATAGCTGTCCGTTGTATATTATTTATAACCCTGTACATACATGCATACAGGCACCTCGCCCTGCTATTCTGAAATGAGAGGTTGCTGCAATTGCTGTTCCCATTTCTGAAACGTGAAGCAATTCAGTAGATTGCCTCCTGCTGCGGCTGCTGCAACTTTTTTGATAATTGTTTAGTTTGCAAATTCGTTACTTGGCCTCAATTTGACATTGATCACAGTATATTACGATTGAATTCCTTGTTTCCTTTCATGTTTGTTATCTAGAGCATTTTAGCATTTTAGTTCGTTATTGTTCACCTTCACGTCAGGGAGTGAACTTCCTGGACTGCCCATGGATACAGATTATGAGCAAGAAACTAATTTTAAACACGTTGATGCCAACTAACTCCTGTGGAGTTTATGTTAGTTCTTCATCATGATGAGGCTACTTGTCGCGCCAAATCACCATTGCTGAATAACCATCTCAGAGAAACAAGCCAAAGAAAAACTATTAAGGCAGTCTAACACTCCCTACATCAATTAAAGAAAGGGAGTTATCTAGGGCCTAAGCACTACCAACAAAGAAAACAAAAGAAGTCAGTGGGGATCAGGGAGGTGACTTGCAGTACCCCACTCCTGGTCTTGATGATGATGTCTTGCAAAAGTTTGCTCTAGAGCACATCTTGTACCAAAAAGTTTGAAATATTGAACCGAATGAGCATGAAGTTTCGCGGCGAGTTTGGTGGCTCTCTGAGGATTTAGACCGGGATTTTTCAGAGGCTGTAAATGGTACCTCCCACTCCAGTTTCTATATGTACATCCCACTCTAATTTCTATATCGATTATGGAAAAGGGGACATATAGGCTACCTACTTTATCTAATATGTTGTTACAATAGTCTTGCTGCTCGAAAGGATCTCATTCCTCGAGGTCTAGAAGTGCATTCTGTATCGTTCCAATTTTAGAAGTGCGTTCAATTGTAAGTTTCATTTTCAAACCTCGAAAACGTGCTCCTCCATGAGTGTACCAAGCCACATTATCTGATGAAGCACCATGTGTAGGATTTCTGGAATGTCCAGCTCTGCAGAGGGTAAAGTCCATGCATCAAGAGATATCAAAGTGTGGTACGGTCAGATAGATGGGAAGAGGGATGTCAGTGAGGTTTAAGTGGTTACTTGATTCAGCCTTCTACAGCTGTTTGTTCTTAGATTTTGTCATGTAATGATTTGAATGCCACGTGCATTAAAGTCTAGTGTGAAATGGTGGTTTCACTTTACACCAAACAGTCCAGGCCAATCTTATTGAACTTGGTTAAGTCTAATTTATGGCCTTTACAAGCAAAGCCAGAAAAAAAATAAACTTTGTTTGAATTGATTGAAACATTGGAGGCAGTGAAAATATTTCCTACACCAATCCAGAGAAAGGAGCCACCTATACTTCAGGCCCTACTAAGGCCAAACTAATAACCCTAGTAGGCTTCAATTTAGGCCCTGGGTGACCCCTTTTCTATAATTAATACAGGGAGTAAGTTCTCTGCCTAAGTACAATTCCTTTTCTTTCCTGTTAGCAGGGAGGGCCTGGGCATGGTGTCCATCAAAGAAACCTTGGTGTCCACACTGCAGCGCCGCCACACAACTAGATCATCGTCCAGCAAAGCGGCATTATGCTTGTCCCCCAAAACGTCAAGCCCTGGTGTACTAAAAGGACACTCGCAAAATTTTGCCAAGGCAAGAACAGGCGAGGCGAACGTCCCACCTCCTCTCGCTCTTCTGGGCTGAGCAGGTCACAGCTGTCTAGTACGCAGTTTATGATTGCGTTGACAGTTTGTCCACCGCTCCTAGGAGCTTGGTTCTTAAGTCAACCCCATGCAGACTTATGAGTGTTCAGTGAGGGGAACCTCATTCTTCAGGTTCTACATAATGACCTTGACCTTTTCCTGCATGATGTGACATTGAGGTGCCTACTTTCAGGACTTAGATCGGCAAAAGCTGCAGTGCCACAGCTACATTGATGGCAAGCTTGGTGCTGGCTGCACTGCGGGGGTGCAGGGTCTGTACAATGCTGCACAGGAAGGCATGTATGCCAAAGAATGATGTGTGTGAGTCAAACAAGTCACAATGCAAGAACACAGAAAGGCTTGCAATTGTGCCATTGTACACCGTCTGCAAAGTCAACGCCCTCGACAGATCACCTTGGTAGATGAGCCGAGCCATTGTGTTCAACATTCTTCACTCTCATCTGCTATCTGCAGGCCAAGCGGCAGGCATCTCAGCAAAAAGGCGTGAAAAAACAATGTTGCAGAGTCTCACATTTTTACGTAATTTATTAAGATGTTAAGCCGTGGTAAAATCTCTGTCTAGTGGCTCAATGGTAAACCTTTGACTTTATCTGGTGCCATCCTGAAGACGTGGACGGTACCATGGCGTCCAGAAACATTCAATTCCAAACTGGAGATGCTGTTGAAGTTGCAGGAGAGGTAAAGCCGGCAGTCAACGCTAGCTGTCAGTGTGTAGCTGTTTTGTCTGATCCACACACTTGGACATGCTCGTGCAAGTGCGTGCATGCGCGTGCATTCACACACACACACAAATATACACCCGCACAATTGAATGCATAGAATTTCCTCCTTTATTGTATGCAGGGGGGTGTGTACACCAAGTGCTTCAGTAAAGGTGTAATCAAAGAAAGCTATGCTGCTGGCGGTGCGACTGTGGAGTATTGTGATTTAAGCTGATTGGCTTGCATTTTCTTTTGCGTAGAAGACTGCCTTGCTGAGCTGACACCTGCGATGTCTGAAACAGACTCAATTTATGCACGCTGCTTTGGTGCGTGGGTAATAGAGTCATCACCCAGGTCGCAATTTGAATAATTCATTTATACATGGCACTTCCCTGCAGTTCATCACAGAGGAGGGGTCGCAGCTCACGGAGCATTTCAGGGCAAGCAGTTTGGCTGCCAAGGTCCGCCCATCCTTACCTTCCAGTGCATCCCCACCTTTCACAAGCTCTAGCTATGAGGTGATAGAGCAGCACGCTAGCATCAATCCAGGAGCACGCGCCAGCAGCATCTTCTCACTAGCACGGTACGCACCTGAACTCCACCAATTGCTCAGTCATGATGATATTACAAGACCTCCCGGGTATGCTCTGAGCTGAGCAGCTTGGTGCGGGGCTTCCAGCCCAGCAGGGGTCTAGTGAGCAGAGTACGGCTGGGCCTGCTCAGATGTCATGCGTGGCAAAGAGGGTACGGTGCCACCTTTCATCAATTCAGTGTGCTGTGGCCTTGTAGCCAACGCCGTGGCTGTGGCCTCCTCCTTTGTGGCCTTTGCTTGGGGCGCACGCACACCCTGTGGCCATGGCCTCCTTCGTGGCCTTTTTTGGGGTGCACACTTTGCTTTTGTGGCGCACCCTGTGGCCATGGCCTGGTTCTGTGGGGGTGCCCACGTTCTGCGGCCGCAACAGAGGGCATGGCTGGGGCCTCGGCCTGTCCCCGCACGCTGGTCTTACCTGTGCTTGAGGGAGCATGGCCTATGCTCTGTAGAGCACGGTCTTCCCTGTGCTTACCTGGTCTTACCTGTGCTTACCTGGTCTTACCTGTGCTTGAGGGAGCATGGCCTATGCTCAATAGGGCATGGCGTACCCAGCGCAGTGTGACAGCGGGCCTGTGGTCCTCAAGCCCAGTGGCCCCTGTGCATTGTCTTGGCACACAGTTTCCCAAGGCATGCCATCAGCATCCATCCCCAATCCCGTCACAAGGCGGGGGTATGGGTGGGCTTTGGGGAGCCCCACAACGGACGCGATCCATCTGTGCGCACCCCTCATGCTAAGTCGGAGTCAGCTTCTCCCCTGTGCACCCTGCGTCAAGGTGGGGACGCCCGTGGACTTCTGGATGGAGGACCTGTGGTGGATGGGCATCGTGGTGGAGGTGACGCCCAACGCAATTGAAGTGTCGCGTCAAGGTGCGCGTCATGGGTCCGCATGCGGGTCCATGGGTCAAGGTGCGCGCCATGGGTCTGCGTGTGGGAACATGTGCGGAGTGTTTCTGGGACCCAGGCAGGCTCTCCTCTTCTCAGTGCAGAACAAGGCCTGTCCTTGTGCACACAAGTTCAAACGTGCACACACACACAAATATAAGCACGCTCTCACACCACACGCACACACGTGTGCCCGAAGGCTGGCTGAAGGGGAGCATCGCAGATGGCAAGCAAATTATTCTCTCTTCCATGCAAGCACGTGCTGCACACACTCACACTTGCAGGCACCAGCCACGCCACACAAACGGTGTGCAGGTTGTTGTTCCTTTCCATGTTTGCGTATGCACTCCGTTGCGCGCGCAGACATGGACACAAACGTGCCCGGCCCGGTGGCAGGCAGGATATTCCCTCACTACTTCTCAACCTGGATCTTTGATGCCAGCCAAGTGCGCCTCGGCTACACATGGCATGGCCGGGTGCGTTGCAGCCCAAGCTCTGCATGTTCTCCTTTGTTGAGACCGATTCCTCATCCGCATGAAGGCTGCAGCACCAGAGTTGCTGCAAGGGGGTCGGGTGGCCATAGGTGCGGCACAGGAATGGGGCGTCATGGATGGGCACCGCCGTGCTGTGGTGCAAGGAGTGACCCATGCAGTGCGGCACGGGTGGGGGTCCTCCATGGGCAGGGCTACCTCCATCCCCTTTGAATCATGTAAGACCAAGTCCTCTGGCAGAAGTGTGGCTGTTCGATGCTGTCAGGATGTGGGACGAGCTTGTGTGCCGGCTGAAGCAGAGGTCACGCGCCTGCCTCCTTCCAGCTTTGTTTGCGTAGCGGGAGCTTGGATGCCCAAGGCGGGCAAGCCTGCGTTGGTGCACGAATTTGAGGCCTCCTGCTGCTGCCCAGGATGGATTTCTGCACTGCGGTGTTGGCTGGAAATCATCGCTCCACCATGGCCTCCTGTTCGGTCGAGCAAAGTTCAAGCCCTCAACCAGGCCTGACCCCCAAACTTGCTCCACACCCTGGCAACTGGCCTCAGACTCATGCGCAGAAGGCCTACGGCCTCAAAACTTATGCGCAGCAAACCTGCAGCCTCAAAGTCAAGCGCAGCAAGCCTGCGGCGCCAACCCTCCCCTTGTCTGCGTGTGCCATGCTGCCGCCGCAGGAGAAGTGCTTCAAACGACGCCTGCCCACTCGCTCCCTGCTCAAGGGCGTGCTGAGCAAGGAGTGCGCCGACAAGCTGCTGGAGGTCAGGGGCCATGTCTTTGTGACATATATGCGCTGCTGGTCCATGCAATTTGATCGGCTAGTCGTCCTTTTCCGTTGGTGGAGGAGCCTCACGGCACCCCGGGCCAATGTGTCTTATGGCACCCCGGGCCAATGTGTCTTTTTACATCTTGATTGATGCAGGGAGTGCCTTGCTGCCTGCGTAGGCGCCTTTTCTGATCTGATTGGCAAAGCTTTGGGGGCTTGGGATCAGGGCTGGCCTTGCCTAGTGGGAAGGAAGGGGGGCTGGTCTCACAGGGGGCTGGGGAGGGAAGGGGGGGAGCGAAGCCGTAGGCTGCCTGCCTCATGCATAATCTTCAGGCTTCTGCTGAGCTACCCTCGTTTGGTAGATGCAGCGGTGTGACCCTTTTGCCTTCCCCGGGCTGCCTGGGGCCCTGTGAGGTGGCCACTTGGGCAACCCTGCTTTGATCCTTCGGGATCAAACTTGCGAGCAGGGCAAGCGGAAAGGCTGGCAAGCGCTGGTGGCGGTGGGGCCGCTCGTGCCTGGTGGCGGTGGAGCCGCTCGTGCACAGGCTGTGCTCCACGCACCTGAGGGGTGCTGCGCCTCCTCTCGCTCGTGAGTGGTGCGCACTTGGAGATCCCAAGGGACGCACCCTCTGTGACTCTGCCACCAATCACTGCAGCATCCAAGTCCTTGCGGTGATCCTCTGGTCGTTCCCACTGACCGCTCTACTGCCTCTGCGGCTCCGCACCGACCTGCACTGCTTGCTTGGGCTGAGGGAGGTGCGCTCCAGGGCCTGATGGGCGGCTTGCGCCAGAGAGCCGCTCCGGGGTCTGATGGGTGGCTTGCGCCAGAGAGCCGCACAGCCTCCTTGGCGTGCCCAGGGGCTGTGCATGGTGCATGCAGGGGCTGTGCATGGCGCATGCAGGGGCAGTGCGTGGCGTGCGCAGGGGCTGTGCATGGCGTGCGCAGGGGCTGTGCATGGCGTGCGCAGGGGCAGTGCATGGCGCATGCAAGGGCTGCGTATGGAAATTGCAGGGGCTCCTACTGATCCCCCAAGACATGCACAGCGGGATGAGCCATTTTGGTGTGCGCACAAGACCCTCTTGTGCATGCAGGGGCTTAGCGCAGCACCGTGTCAAGGCGCCCCGGCTGCCCCCTGCCTGCGCAGGAGCTAGCCCGTGCACCACCCCTGCTGCCGCCAGACGCTGCGGAGGAGCGGCGGCAGCAGCAGCAGCAGCAGCAGCAGCAGAAGCAGCAGCAACAGCAGCAGCAGGTTTCCTCTGCAGGGCGGGGCGAGCATGGGCTGGAGGCGCGCGCGGGCCTGCAAGATGTGACCAACACCTTGCGCGCTGGGGGCGCCGTGTGCGGGTCCAGCGAGGGATGCGGCGGCCAAGGCGGCGGGGCAGGTGCAGCCAAGGCAGGCCCCAGCAAAGCCACTGGGGCCACGGCCACCCCTGTTGTGGGGAAGGCAACGAGCCGCCCCAGCAGAGCCAGCACCGCCAAGGCGCCGGCGCACACGCCTGCGGCACCGCCCTGTGCTGCAGCACACGCTCGCACCCCCGCCGCGCCCGCGCCCGCGCCCTGCCCACCCCCCACCACACCCGCCAGCGCGTCCGCGGGGCTGCCGCAAGCCAGCGCCGCCGTGCGCACCAAGCTAGAAGAGCCTGACACACCCGCCGTTGCCAGGGAGGCGGCCACTACCACCAGCAGCGGCGATGCCAGGGGCGGCGCAACCGTGGCCGGTGCCGGTGCTGGGGGCAGTGGCTGCGTGGCGGGGCCGGCCGCGCACCCCAGCGCCCCAGGAGGCGCACGCGGCAACAGCGACCCACGGGATGCGCGCAGCGCACAGGGGCCTGCCCAAGCCCCCAGTGGGGTGCAGCCGCCACGGCCACCGAGGGTGGCGGCTGCAGCGGTGCGCATGCCTGCCATCCCCAGCGGCGGAGCGTGTGTGGAAGGGTGGCGCGTCGGGGATGCCCTGGAGATAGCAGGTGCGCGGTGTGAGGTCCTTGTCTAGTGTGCCTAGCGCTCAGCGACACGTGAGGGGAAGGGGGTCCTGACAGAGGGTGCGCAGCGGCTTGCAGCGCCCATCTGTGATCGTTTAGTGTGCCTAGAGCTCAGCAACACGTGAGGGGAAGGGGGTCCTGACAGAGGGTGCGCAGTGGCTTGCAGCGCCCATCCGTGATCGTCTAGTGTGCCTAGCGCTCAGCGACACGTGAGGGGAAGGGGGTCCTGACAGAGGGTGCGCAGCGGCTTGCAGCGCCCATACGTGATCGTTAAGTGTGCCTAGCGCCTCGCGACACGAGGGGGGAAGGGGGTCCTGACAGAGGGCGCGCAGCGGCTTGCAGCGCCCATCCGTGTGGGCCCCCGCCTCTCATGTCCCCTGCACATCGGCCCCCCCAAGCCTGGCCCACTCACTTGCCTTTTGTGTACCGCCAGGGGCCCATGATCCTACAAGGTAGGCTTACCTGCCAGCCTCTGAATGTATGGCTGATTGGTTTGTGGCTGGCCGTCGCTGAGGGCATGCCTGACGCATGAGCGCGGCTTGCACCCCAGGCCCGCCAGCCCACTGCGCGTATGCCGGCATGCGCATCGCAGGCGAGGGCTCCTTTGCAAGGTCCTTTGCGGTGGGCCACATCCTGCAGCTGAAGTCCCGGGTCACTGTGGGGTTCCAGGCAAGTCGGCAAGTTAGTGTTACACGCCGGCCTGGTGGTGTAGGTAGGCAAGCCATTTGACATGGGGCCCTGCGACCAAATTTTCCGCACGGGCCAGGAAAAAGCGCACACACATACATGCTTGTCAATGATGCCCACATGCGCGCACACACATACATGCTTGTCAATGATGCACACATGCGCACAAACACAGACGCACATGACTGTCAATGATGCCCACTGACGAGCTGGAATGCTCCTCCAGTGAGCACAGCACACACACACATGCACGCACACACGCTCACACGCTCACACGCTCACACAACACACGCACACACACGCATGCACATGCACATACATGGGCATGGTTGTGCTGGAGGAACTTCAGCAGAGGTGGTCAAGCCTGGGCTCTGTTGTGTTCCATGACCATATGTTTGCAAGGCAGCAGTCTGCACAAGGCCCCCTTAAGCCAATGGTTCCGTGACCTGCCGCATGCCTGTGCTGCAGACAGTTGAAGGCCCCTTGCAAGAACAAAAATACAAAAAAGGATACCTGGCAGAGGTCGGACGTGTGCAGCCCCCCCTGCCCCGCGCTCTGCATACGGAGATCACGAGCGAGAAGTACAAGGTGGGCTGCAATTGATCTGCACGGCAAAGCAAGAAATAAGCTGTGCAGCTGACGTGCGCCTGCGCAGACTGCGCAGCTGGCGTTGCAATCGGACTCAGAAAAGCCTGTTGCCCGGCAGCTTGTGCTGTAGGTCAAGTGCTGCTCTACTACCGTCAAGGCGGTGGTTGAGGATCTGCAGCCAATCCGCTTCTGACCGCTGGGCTTGTGAGAGTGTCTGGTGTTGCTGTGCTTGTGGCAGTGTCCGGTGGTGCTGGGCATAGACGTGAGGTGCGTGGCGATGCCTGGCACAGGCTGGCAATGCCAGTGGTGCCTGGCACAGGCTGGCACTGTCCGGTGGTGCCTGGCACAGGCTGGCAATGCCAGTGGTGCCTGGCACAGGCTGGCACTGTCTGGTGGTGCCTGGCACAGGCTGGCACTGCCCAGTGGTGCCTGACATGGACTGACAGATTCAAAGAAGCTGCTGGTAAGTAAAATGTTTGCCTATCAATTGCATAATGGTTGCAAGCGGCACTCACGCCCCCCTCCTCTGTCTGAGGAGGGGCTGGCCATACCTGGCCAGTTTGTGAACATCATTGGCTGAGTTCAGACTATGTGGTCAAGAAGCCTGATGTTGAGTCTCTCAATCATAGAGACTATGTGGTCAAGAAGATGTTGAGTCTCCTTATCATAGAGACTATGTGGTCAAGAAGCCTGATGTTGAAGCCTTGAGTCTCTCAATCATAGAGGACTGACAAGGGGTGCCTGCTGCTTGGCTGCCCGCCTGCTGTGCCACGGCATGCAGGTTGGCGAACCTGTGGACTTCTGGAAAGATGGGAGGTGGGGGGGGGGGCTCATCTCCGCTGTTGACCGTGGCACTGCCACCGTAATACCCCTGGGTGGGTGCATCAACCAAAAAAACGCGCAGCTGGCCTGGACAAGCACTTGCAGGGGTCCAGCTGGTCCTTCAAAGAACATGTAGAGATGCAATGGGTCCTTAGGGGCACTTGCAGGGGTGCAGGTGGCGCTTACCAAGTACTAGTAGAAGAAAATAGGGAGATGCAACTGGTCCTCAGGGGCACTTGGAGAGATGCAGCTTGTGCTGTGAAGTATGCTTTGCTCAACAAACCAAGAGAGGGCCAGGCAAACCCCCCTTTCCCACGGTCTGCACGGCAACTGCGCTTGTGAAGCCTAGTCAAGCATCAAATGTGCTCGTTCTTAACTGACGTGCACCCTTGTTGATCCGATGTTTGATGGCCAATCAAAGGAAGCATGGCCTGCTGAGGGGATAGGGACAACGTGCGCTGTTTATGCTGCGTGCTGCAGGCAAGGACGGAAAAAGTCAAGCACAGAGTGCCCCTTCAAACCCCTCTGCTGGCGTATTTTACACCTCTGACCCAGAGCTCCTGCGCCCAGGCTATGAGTGAGTCCAATGAAGAAGGGCTGCGCGCTCAGCGCGCAATGTAAAGGGTTTAGGGTTTAGGGTTAAGCCTAACCTTAACCCTAACCCTAAATTAGGATCTAGGATCTGCTTACTCTAAATTAAGATCTAGGATCTGCTTAACATGGGGGTCAACCCTTCCAGCCAGATGGCTGAACTGCTGGGCGTGCTGGTGCTGGAAGACTGTTGAGATGGTCCAGGCCAAGATCCATGATCCGTAATCTCGCGGCAGAATGCTGGCCTGCAGGGACTCGGTTTGCTTAGGTTTGTTTTGGAGTGTGATTCACAAGATTGTATGAATGATTGATGCCCTTGGGACGAACTCAGGGCGATCTGGTTCACATCCATGACAGTGTCCACATCCATGACAAGCCCAAGGCCTGATCAAGCCCAGGGGTAAGGCCTGGTTAGTGATGACGCCCAGGCCTGGCCTGTAGCATGCCCTTGGCCCTGGTCAATAAAGGATTGGTCCATAGGTCTATATGACAAGGCCTGATCAATAAAGGGTTGATCCATAGGTCTATATGACAAGGCCTGATCAATAAAGGAATTGATCCAGGTCTCTGACAAGCCCTAATCAATTAAGGATTGATCCAGGTCTATAAGACAAGGCCTCATCAAAACCCTGAGCCCTTGGTCCAGGTCCTTGATTCCGCGCAAGCAGGAGGCAATCTCCAAAAAACTGCTACCTCGCGCCATGCAATGGTTTCAGGAGGATGGTACCCAAGGGGGGAAATGGTATGTGCCCCCCAGGAAGCCCCCAGGAAGGCTCAGATCTGCAGTGAACAGCCACGGCGGCTGCTGGTCGGGATCACAGCCGCTGCCATGCCATGCGTCCACAGCTACACTCACACTCAGACGCAGCGACAGAGCCACGCTCAGACGCAGCAACTGCCGCGCACGGCGGGGCTGGGAGGCTGCTTCCTCATACCTGTGTCATGCCAGGCGCTGCGGACTGCGCGCAGGGAGCGTGGCTCGTGACCGCACCACTTGAGCGCCCAAAGTGATCGCGCGACCCACCTGACACACTCTGTGCTTGCCTACAGCTGGTCCAGCAACCCTGGTGATCACACGACCCACCTGAAACACTCTGTGCTTGCACACAGCTGGACCGGCACCACCTGCCCTGAGTGGGAGGGCATGTGGAAAAGGCGAATACCGCTTAAGTCCCAGCTCCTGTGCCCTGATCTCCGCTTGGAGAGAGCCTACGTCGACAGGCTGGTGGCGGTGAGTGCACGCATGCACGTTGGCCTGTGAATGTCGACAGGGCTGGTGGCAGTGAGTGCACGCATGCATGTTGACCTGTGCGTGTCGACAGGGCTGGTGGCAGTGAGTGCGAGCATGCGCGTATGCTTGTGCATGCTGCCCTGTCTGCGCCCACCATTCACAGCTCGCCAGCGCGCACTTCCATGCCCATGCAAGCTGTGCGCCTAGTTCCTCTGGACCCCCTGACTCCCCAGGGCAGCTAATTCAAACAAGCATCTGGCTCTTTTGAGCACTTCGTTCCGCTGGACCCCCCCACTCCCCAGGACACCTGATTCAAACAAGCATCTGGCATTCTATTTAGCACTTATCGATGGACGCCTGGCTCCTCTGAGGACGCGGCTCCTCAAAGCACCTACCTGATTCAAACAAGCATCTGGCATTCTATTAAGCACTCGATGCCACTGGACCCCCTGACCTACCTGTGCCAGTGTGTGAGCAATGGGCTTCAGCTGATGTGTGCATGCGCACACACCCTGCCAAATGCAGTGGTCCTGCTGCCAATTCACCGGATGTGAGCATGCTCGCACGCGCTGTCATGTGACCCAATGGCACAAACACACACACGCACTCACACACATTGGAACCAACACACATACACTGCCAATTGACACACCCGCGTATGTACCTGCATACACACATACGTACATACATACATACATACATACATACATACATACATACATACATACATACATACATACATACATACATACATACATACATACATACATACATACATACATACATACATACATACATACA
>LKMJ01003177.1_pt1 | contig 15257 bp, 10 predicted proteins | sample 643391 | NCBI WGS metagenome assembly LKMJ01 (sample SAMN04112250, study PRJNA286221) | soda lake metagenome | biome: soda lake; feature: Kulunda Steppe; material: water; isolation source: sample PL-Br10 brine of Picturesque Lake | place: Russia: Kulunda steppe | collected 2010-07
GCCCTGATGCGCCATGGCGATATTAGGATGCTGTTGTTAGATCCCAACCTTGCCGCCTACCAGGAGCCGCAGGAAGGAGATCCTCCGATAGTTCTGTTGAGCGATATTGAGCCCGGTCCGGATCGGCCGGGGATGGAAGATTATACACAGGTACCGGATGACCCCGACCGCCTGGCAGTTTTGCAGTTTACATCAGGGTCCACTGCCGATCCGAAAGGGGTTATGCTGCCCTACCGGATTCTGAGCGCCAATATCAATGGCATGATCGAAGCGGTCAAAGTGGTTACCGATGATATTTTTGTTTCCTGGCTGCCCCTCTATCATGATATGGGTTTAATCGGGTTTCTTACAGTTCCGATGGCTTCCGGCTGTTCTCTAGTTATGGCTGCACCCCAGGATTTCCTATCCCGGCCCGCGGATTGGATGCGCTGGCTTAATGACTACAGGGGCACGGTTACGGCGGGCCCTAACTTTTCATGGGTTTTGGCGACCAGGGCTTTACGCCGGATGACTGATACCGGTGAAATGCTCGATCTTGCACCGGTCCGGATTGCCCTTAACGGCGCTGAACCGGTCGATCCGGATGTGGTGGAAGCCTTGATTGAAACTTCAAAACCGCACAACTTCAGGCCGGGGGCTGTATTCTGCGCTTTTGGGATGGCTGAGCTTTCTCTTGGAGGTACTTTCCCGTCTCTATTAAGAGGGGTGGTTGTTGATGCCGTGGAGAGAGAAGCCCTTGAAACCGAACGCATTGCCCGGCCCAGCGATCCGAAAGATAAAGGGACCATGCGGTTTCCCCTCCTCGGCAACCCTATACCCGGCCTGCAGATGCGGATTCGTGATGTCGAGAGCGGGGAAATAAGGGGCATGCGTGAAGTTGGGGAGCTTGAATTAAAAGGGACTTCTGTTATGAAAGGCTATTATAAACGCCCTGATTTAAATGAGACTTTGCTAAAAGACGGCTGGTTAAAGACAGGAGATCTGGCTTACCTGGTTCCCGGGCCGGATCAGGGCCCGCCGGAATTGATTATCTGCGGAAGGATGAAAGATGTAATTATCATCGCTGGCAGAAATATATTCCCGGAAGATATAGAGAGGACGGTCGGCAGTGTTGAAGGAATCAGGGCCGGAAATGTGATTGCTTTTGGCGTGGAGGGCAGCAAGCGTAAAGAATCCATTGTTTTAGTGGCCGAAACCCGGGCCGAAGATCCCGATTCTGTCAGGAGGTCTGTCCGCCAGCAGGTTATTGGCCTGATCGGTTACCCGCCCCGCGATATAATCCTTGTTCAACCGGGCACTCTGCCCAAAACCAGCTCTGGAAAACTGCAGAGGAGCCTCTGCCGCAAGCAATACCTGGATGAAGATTTAAAAGCTGTGGAGTAAAAAATTATTGTGACTGCACTTTGGGAATATATGATTTGATTGCTGCAGATATACTTGCTCAACGATCATGATAAATCTTAGTTTTTAGAAATTGTTTAATTTGTGGATTTCTTTTTGTTAAATATCAAGAATAATAAAGGGTTTTATCCGCTTATCTTGAATAACTATACTCATACCCAGGACAACAAGTTTTTTGTTTGTTTGGTTAGGATGATTATAATTGTCATTTTATCAGAAAGTGGAAACTATATCCTTAGAGTTAATTCAAACCCCGAGTATCAATAACACCGAAGGAGAAAAAATTCTTGCCAATGTAATAATCAATTATTTTAAAAATCTGTCCTATTTTAAAAATAATCCAGGCAACCTTTTCGAGCAAAGGTTAAAAAATGATCGATTGATGCGCAAAAATGTCTTTGCCTTTATTGAGGGTGAAGGCGGACGGAAAAGTTCAAAAACTGTAATAATCCATGGCCACATGGATACAGTCGGTATCGAAGACTATGGAGAATTGAAAGATTATGCTTTTGATCCCCGGGCTTTAGAAGAAAAAATGAAAACCATGGATCTTCCTGAAACTGTAAATAAAGATCTTTCCAGCGGGGAGTGGATGTTTGGCCGGGGCAGCAATGATATGAAAAGCGGCCTTGCCGCTCATATGGCTGTTATTGAATATTATACGAAAAATATTAGACAGCTGGAAGGAAATGTCCTTTTTGTTGCCACGCCGGTGGAAGAAAACCAGCATACGGGTATTATGGAAGCCCTTTCGGTAATTGAAAACCTGAAAAAGGAGAAAGGTCTCGAGTACCAGGTGGCTATAAATAGCGATTACACTACTTCGATGTACCCGGGAGATAATTCAAAATATATTTACCTGGGGACGGTTGGCAAGCTTTTGCCATCTTTTTATATTATGGGAAAAGAAACGCACGCCGGCCAGAGTTTTGACGGTTTTGATCCCAACCTTCTGGCGGCAGAACTGGTTAGAAAGATCAGCGCCAATGTTACCCTATCTGATGGTTACAAAGGCGAATATACTTTGCCTCCTGTTTCTTTAAAGCTCAAGGACTTAAAGCCTACATATGATGTTCAAACAGCCCTGGCCACTTTTCTATACTTCAATTACTTCACCCATACTCTAAGCGTTGATCAAATTATTGAGTTGCTTAGAAATTTAACCCTGGAAGCTTTTAATAATGTTATAGAATATCTAAACTCCGAATACCAGGTATTCTGTAAAAAAACAGGCCAGCAGTATAGAAAATTGCCCTGGGAGCCAAGGGTGTATATTTATGAAGAGCTTTACAGCATGGTACATAAAAGTGAATTGAACTTACTGGAGCAAAAAATCGAAGCGCTGGCAATAAGTGAAGTAGATGCCGGCCAGGATCCGAGGGTTGTTTGCAGAAGAATTGTAGAAACAGTAGTAGGGGCAGTTAACCTTAAAGGCCCTGCTATAATCTTGTTTATTGCTCCTCCTTACAATCCAAACAACACCCTGAAAGAAGAACTTGGCTCAGAAAATGCAGTAATTGACATCCTGAAAACCGTTCTGGCGGAAATGTCTGCGAATAGTGGAGAAAAATTTGTTTTAAAGCATTATTTCCCTTTCACATCGGACAGCAGTTATTTTAAAATAGACGACAGTTTCAATTCCATCGAAAAGCTAAAAAACAATTTCCCCGGATGGTCCTCAATTTACCCGGTTCCCCTTGATACTTCAAAACAATTAAACATCCCAGCTTTAAACATCGGGACTTATGGTCAAGACGCTCATAAGTGGACGGAAAGAGTACATAAACAATATACTTTTTCTGTCTTACCGGAATTAATCATTAAGGTAATAGACAGATTTATAGCTTGAAGAAACAAGTACATGGCTGTTTTAACAACCAATAGATTTACTGAGGAAGGGGTGGTCAAAACTTTATAAATATTTATCTCCGTTCCGCTTGATAAGAAGAGTAGCTCTTAAAAAAATACTACAGGAGGAACATCATGTTTAAAATGAGAAGCTATAAGTTACCCCTGCTTTTGTTGGCATTAATTCTAGTGGTTGGGTTAATGGCCATTGCAGGCTGCGAGGATCCGGAAACGGTAGAAGAGGTTGAAGAACCTGAGGAGGCTGTCGAGGAAGAGGAAGAGGAGATAGAAGAAGCTGCACCGGTTGACAAAAAAGATGTTTCCTGGTCCATTACCAGCTCGGCTTCAGGCTGGTATGCCTGGAAGGCAACTTACGCCTCCCTGGTTAATGAAAATTCTGATCTGATTAATGTAACCGCTGTTGAAGCAGGAGGAGCCCAGGAAGCTTTTGAAATGATGCTTGAGGATATGATCCTGATCGGAAACAGCAACAGCCTGGAAAGAGATAAAGCTGCTGCAGGCGAAGGAATCTATGCGCCCGGTCACCCCGAATTAAGGGCCCTTGTTCTCGGTGCATCAGCCCCGAACAACCTGGCGGTTAGAGCCGACAGCGGGATTGAAAGTTTCTCAGACCTGGAAGGAAAAAGGATTAATCCGGGTGGAATGGGAACAGCGACTGAACAGATCACTCAAAACGTTTTGGAAGTTCTTGGAATTGAGCCTGATTATCAGTTTATGGGTATGGATGATGCTATCGACGCTTTAAGGGACGGCCATATTGACGGGTTTTTCAAAACAGCAGCCACCCCTGATGCCCCCGATGCAGTAATCCAGGAGCTGCAGATGACCGCAGATATCAGGACGATCGGTTTAACAGAAGAAGAAGCTGATATGATCCGTGACGCGAATGTGGCATTCATTTATGAAGTTCCTGCCGGCACCTATGACAACCAGGATGAAGAACTTTTAGCCAAGGGAACTGCCTATGTATCCCAGACCAAAAAAGACAATCTCACCCGGGAGGAAGCATATGACTTTGCTTATGTAGGATTTACCATGCAGCATAAGCTTGAAGACACAACCCCCGGTCCGGTTATGGAGGATATAATTGAGGTCCAGCTTGCCGCTGCACCTTATTACTGGCATGCCGGGGTTATTGACCTGCTCCTCGACCTGGGATATGAGCTGGATGAACTGCCGGAAGAGATCATTCCCCCGGAATTCTATGAATAAGAATTTAAAGACAGGTTAATTTACCTGCACTACATTTATTCATTATGGGGGCTGGTCAAACAGCCTCCATAATGACAACCAACCGCTCTTTCATTAGAGATTTAGGCCATCATTGTCGTACAATTGAAAGATGCCGGAAGGAGGATAAGCAATTTAAACATGTCTGCACAGTCAGAAGAACAGTCAAAAGAAAAAAATATAAAGATCAGGCAGCTTGAAGGCATTTATAAGCAGGTAATTAAATATGCAGCGATCGGTTTTACTCTTTTTCAACTTTATACCGCTTTTTTTGGGCTTCTGCCGCATATGGCCCAGCGATCAATTTTCATCGGCTTAGGGCTCTTTATTATGCTCGGCAGGCAGCAATTTAAAGCTAAGGCCACTCCGGACCAGAAAATTCCGGTATATGATATCATCCTGATGATCATGGTCCTGGCAGCCACTTTATATGTTACCTTTAACTACCAGGAGCTTATTTTTAGAAGACTGCATCCCACATCACTGGAATATGTTTTGGCTTTGTCTTTATTGCTGATCGGTTTTGAGGTTGCCAGGAGATCCATCGGCTGGCCTTTGATTATCCTTGCTCTATTATTCTTGACCTACGGCTTTTTTGGGACTTACTTTCCCGGAACATGGAGCCACCCCGGAATTGGATTACAGTTGTTTGTCGGCAGGATGTACCTGGGAGATGCGGGCTACTGGGGCATGCTTGCTTCAATTTCGACCAGAATAATTGCCATTTTTTATATCTTTGGGTTGGTCGTAGTCGGGGTTGGTGGAGGAGAATCCTTCATAAAAATAGGATTGCGCCTGGCTGGCAAATACCGGGGCGGTGCAGCAAAAGTGGCCACCCTGGGCAGCAGTCTTATGGGCATGATTTCCGGTTCAGGTATGGCCAATGCCGCCGCAACGGGTTCATTGACCATCCCGATGATGAAAAGACTGAAATATAAACCGGAATTTGCGGCGGCGGTTGAAGCTGTTTCTTCAACCGGGGGACAGATTATGCCGCCGATTATGGGTGCTGGTGCTTTTATGATGACCGAGATCACAGGTATTCCATACCTGACCATCGCCGTAGCGGCGATTATTCCCGCCTTCCTGTTTTATTTTGGGGATATGCTGGTGATAGACCTCAGGGCCAGAAAAGATGATATAAAGCCTGTTCCTTCGGATGAAATACCAAAATGGCTGGAAGCTTTTAATCTTGAAGCGCTGTTGCAGTTAATAATTCCCGTAGCGATTATTGTTGTTTTTTTGCTGCGCGGATCTTCGATCCAGTTTTCCGGAACAGTTGCCCTGGGTTGGGTCCTGGCCATATTCCTGGTAGTTAACAGGAAATTTAAGATTAAAAATAAACTTTACATCCTGCTCGATATATTTGAAAAATCCGGTTATGCCCTGGCCGGTTTGGCAGCCCTGGCTTTTGTAGCTCAAATCGTGGTTTCGATGATCACGATTACTGGAGGAGGGCCCAAATTTTCACAGCTTATTGTATCCATCGGCGGTCAGGACTTAATCGCCGTATTGTTCTTGGCCATGGGCGCATGTATCATCCTGGGCATGGGTATGGCGACAACCGCTGCTTATGTCATGTCAGCTTCACTGGTCGCACCGGCCCTCGTAAATCTGGGTATTCCCATGTTGACTGCCCACATGTTTGTTTTCTATTTTGCCATTTTGTCGACCATAACTCCGCCGGTGTGTACCGGCATATACGCCGCTTCGACTGTAGCGGATATAGAATGGACCAGAGCGGTTCCCGATTCAATAAAACTGGGAATGGTAGGATTTATTGTTCCTTTCATGATTATCTATAATCCGGCCTTGCTACTGGAAGGATCGGTGGGCCATATCGTTATGATCGTTTTAATTAAGATGGTAGGGATAACTGCCCTGGCATTTACAACCATAGGCTTTATTAGGAATAAACTCACCATCTTTTATCGCGGTGCTTTCCTGGTTGGAGCGGTTCTAACTGTTTCGGCAATCCTTTATATCAGCTTGATTGGCGTGGCTTTTACTGCTATAGTATTTCTAATCTACCTGCTGCAAACTAAAGACAAGGTTGGAGTGCCTGAAATTGCTAAGGTTGCAGATGAAAAGGCCTAAAAAGTAAATGGCCGTTATCGGGCTGCCAGCCGTACTGATTTTACCTCTTTTTTATGGCAGGGACCATCATGTTAAGGAGCGGTGCTTAAATGAACTGTGTTTTTCAGCGTTTCTGGCATACCTCTGTACGATTTGTTAACGAAGAACTGCTAGTGACAACAACATACTCCGGCTCAGATAAAGAACTCTGCGCCAGGATGGTGGTTGTCCCGGACTCTTTTGCTGTTCGCCAAGCCTGGTGGGAAGTATACCGGGCCCCTGGTTATAATGATCCTGAAACAACTGAAGTAAAAAATTTGCAGGGAATGAAAGCCTATTTTGGATGCGGGAACGAATTAAACAGCGCTCTTGAGCATCTAAACTTTTCTGAAGCGAGGGAACTATTTGCCGAGGGGGTCAGGGGGGTGGTCCAGGCCGAGACTTTCCTTTGGAAATACAGGGGCTATACCGGCCCCCAGGAATATGAGGATCACTGGTATGATCTTTTTCAAAGCGGCTGCCGCTACTACAGTAATACTGATCGGGTAACCAGGTCATGGTATGAACATGTAGGCTACCCTGAAAGAAGCGACTCCCTTTTTAACCGCTTCAAAAACCAGGCTCTTTATATTAATGGAAATGGTTGGAGGCTCAACGGCCATTTTGTCGACTCTTTTCACTGCGTCGCCATGGAAAGTGAACTGGAAAAAGATAGAGGAGAAGTTCTTAAGGTAAATGGACAAATACTGCGGGCGCCCGATCTGGTATGCATGGAAGCTGCCTCTTTCATGGATCGCCTGAAAGGCAAAAAACTCCCTGAAATGAGCAAGAAAGAAATAGCTCTCCAGCTGGGAGCTGAACACGGATGCGTCCATTTAATTGACCTGGCTGCGGACGGGGCCAATACCCTGTCTTTGTACCTGAAGGAAAATAAAGCTTGAAGCAATATTTAACTGATACCAGATTGTTATTCTTACCCCCAAGCCGGTCAGGTTGCTTATAGATGAAGGGTATGTTTAAATAATAATCAGCAGTTGAAATTTATTTTTAAAGGAGGATCCTGCTATGAGTCGAGAAGAAAAAAAGAAGAAAGTAATCGATGTCCTTAACAGGGCCAAGTCCATGGAACTCCAGGCAATCCATCAATATATGCACCAGCATTATATTCTTGATGACAAGGATTATGGTGAACTCGCGGCTAATGTTAAATTGATCTCCATTGATGAAATGAGGCATGCTGAGGCAATGGCTGAAAGGATCATGGAGCTGGGAGGAGAACCAACCTCCGAACTTGCCGGTCCTGTTGTAAAAGGTCAAGAGGTAGAAGAGATTTTTCCTTTTAATGCCGAGCAGGAAGAAGAAGCTATCGATGCCTACAGCCAGTTTTTAAAGGTGTGCATGGATAACGGCGATAGCATTACCGCAAAACTGTTTGAAATGATTATTGACCATGAACAGGAACATTATAATTATTTCGATAGTATAGACGATCATATAAAAACTTTGGGATCTTCTTACCTGTCAAGGATTGCCGGGACCCCGGCCGGTACCGGACCGGCCAAAGGGTTTGCTTTTGCCGACCAGGCAGAATAATGCTCTGTCCTGACGAATGTTTAATGATTGTAAATAGTTTAAATAAAAGGTTCTATCTGGCTGTGTTCTAATTATACCCCCTTAAAAGGGGGCTTTATATTTAAAAACCACAGGCCAACATTGAAATAGACAAGTACATTTTAATAAATATGAGCTTCAATGCACAATGAAAAATTTAATTGTTAACCAGGCAGTCAGTGAAGAAGGAATTATTAAATAAGAATGGAAATTATAATCAAGGCTTTAAACTTAAATTATTCTTCTTTTTTATTAATTTTTAAATACAAGGAGATTAATGCAATTTCCAGTACATATGAAAAAGAAAAACGCCTCCCTATCCTGGCTGAAACGGATGTGCTGGTAGTCGGCGGTGGCCCCGCGGGGCTGTCAGCCTCCCTGGCTGCAGCCAGGGAAGGTGTTGATACCATTCTCCTGGAAAGATATGGCTTCCTGGGAGGAAACATAACCCAGGCTATGGTTGAAACAATAGCCTGGTACCGCCATGAAAAAACAGTGGAATCAGACGGCATAGGCCGGGAGATTGAAGAATATATGACGGTTTTCGGGGGAACTTATCCCGATCCTGAATCTACAGGCAGACTGCTTGATGCTGATATGTTTAAGTGCGGGGCTGATAAATTAATAGCCCAATCTGGTGTGAGGCCTCTTTTTCACTGTTATGCAGTTGCAGCTATCGTTGAGGATGATTTGATCAGGGGGGTGATTACGGAGAGTAAATCCGGCCGACAGGCAGTGCTGGCTAAAGTAGTTATTGATGCTACCGGAGATGCCGATATTGCTGCTTTTGCAGGGGTGCCTTACGCAAAAGGGTCGGCCGGGGATTTAATGTCTGTTACAACTGGATTTGGAGTAAGCGGGGTAGACCTCAAGGCCTTCAGGGAGGATATAGCTAAACATCCCGGTAAGATTGGGGACTGGTCTGAAGAAACCGCAAAAGGCGAAGATAATCTTTTTAGCCCTTATTTTACAGATGTTTTTGAAAAAGCTCGTAAAGATGGAGTTATTCCAAAAGAATCACCACTTGAAGGCTTCTGGCATGCCCTGACCGAAGCCGGTGAAGTCACCGGTTTAAATGTGGTCAGGGTCGGCCATGTGGATCCCACTAATGTCTGGGATCTGACCAGGGCTGAGATTGAAGGCAGGGAACAAGCCCTGTTGGCTTTAGAAGCGCTGCGACGTTATCAGCCCGGATTTGAGAAGGCCAAATTACGGACCCTTGGATCTTCCATCGGAACCCGTGAATCGCGCAAGATAGTGGGGCGCTATAACCTGACCGGAAGGGATGTAAAAAATCAAGCCCGTTTTAATGACAGTATTGGCATATTTCCTGAATTTCTCGATGCCTACGGGATTGTAATCATTCCCACTACCGGCCGCTATTTTCAGGTCCCATACGGCATAATGGTCCCTCTAAATGTCGATAATCTGCTTGTAAGCGGGCGTTGTGTGGCAGGAGATAGAATTTCTCATTCAGCCACCAGGCAGATGATGTGCTGCACTGTCACCGGACAGGGAGCGGGCGTAGCAGCTTCAGTTGCCATCAAAAGCAATAGTTCTACCGGAACAGTTGATCTGGATAAGGTCCAAAACAGGTTAAAAAAACAAGGGGTTCGCATTGCATAAGCGGCTGCCATAAGAAAGCTGCCGCTGTTATGTGTTTTTTTTGAGATGTCATCTTAATTATCAGGAGGCTAAGGTAGAATGAAAAAGATTCATGGAAAGTATCTATGGTTTATATTGCTGGCTCTTGTCTTAGCAGGAGCGGTTCTTGTTGGCGGATGCGCAGAAGAAGTTGTCGAAGAAGAACCCGTTGATGAAGAGCCGGTTGATGAAGAACCGGTCGATGAAGAACCAGCTGAGGAAGCTGTTCTGCGGGTGGCTCTGACTACCAATCCCAATACTATCGAACCGGCTACAGGCGATACCCGGACAGCTTCCAATGTGGCCTGGAGTATTTTTGAATCGCTGGTCTGGCTGAATGATGAAGGCGAAATTGTTCCCTCCCTGGCCAGGGACTGGACCATCTCCGAAGACGGGACATTATATACCTTCGAACTTCGGGAAGATGTCTATTTTCACAACGGCGATAAGTTTACCGCTGAAGATGTCTACTTCACCTGGGAACGCGGCCAGGGGAGCGACATTACTTACCGGGAAGACTTTCTTGCCGTAGCCGATATGAATATTATTGATGAATATACGGTGGAAGTTGTCCTTGATGAACCAAATGCCATGCTGCTGCTGCAGATGAACGAGCACTGGGGCATTCTATCCAAGGATTATCACGAAGAAGTAGGGGAAGATGGCTACATGCAGTCACCCGTCGGCACCGGACCGTTTATGTTTGTCGAATGGCGCGCAGGAGACCGGATCGAGCTGGAAGCGTTTGAAGATTACTGGGACGATGGTTATCCAAAAGTAGACCGGGTTGTGTATAGGCCCATCCCTGAATCATCAACCCGTTATGCCGCTTTGATGGCCGATGAAATTGACATCGTAAGCGGATTGGCGCCCGAACAGGCCGAATCGATCATGGCGGTTGAAGATGAAGAAGATGTCAAGCTGGTTAGTTATCCCCATGACCGGGTTTTCTATATTACTTTCAACAATATGACCACCGGAATAGGAACCCCCATTGAGGAACAAGAAGTCAGGCAGGCCATGAGTTATGCCATCGATTATGACTTGATTATTGACAGGATCTTTGACGGCCATGCTGAGCGAACAGCCGGTTTTGTCGTGCCGGGCAACCTTGGTTACGATCCGAGCATCGAGCCTTATCCTTATGATCCGGAAAAAGCCCTGGAGCTTTTAGCGGAAGCCGGCTACCCGGATGGATTTTCGATTGAGATGGCAGGACCCTCCGATACGTATGTAAACTTTGAAGATGTTTTACAGGCTGTAGCCGGGTTCTGGGGAGAAGTCGGTATAGAAGTTGACCTGGAATTTATGGAGTCAGGCCGGTTTTGGGACCTGCAGGCCAGCCGGGAACTGCCGCCCCTTTTCGGCGACAGCTGGTCTTCGAGTATGGGTGAAGCTTATCCCCGGCTGCTCGGTTCTGTGGGCGGTGAAGATGCCAGTTACGCAGCATGGCTTGATCCAAAGCTGGTTGATATGGTCAGGCAGATTGAACTGACTCCCGATGAGGATGAACGGGCTGCAGTATATACTGAAATTCTTGAATATATGCACGAAGATCCGCCCTTTATTTACCTCTACCAGCCTACTGCTTTTGAAGCGATTAACGAGCGGGTCCAAAACTATAATCCTCGCGTTTCAGAACAGTATTATTTAAAGGGTGTCGGTATTGAATAAAAAAACAGATATCCGTAACAATAGTTCCAAAGCTTGAGCTGATTCAGTTTTAAAACCCCTATGTTAGCCCCTCTTCCTTTGCCGGAGGAGGGGCAGGGTTTTAAAAATTAGCTGAGGGAAAACATTCTTATGATGCTGAGGACTTTAAAGATTAAGGGGGAAGATTCCTGAACTATCTGCTGTCGAGGATCGGTTATTCTCTAGCTTTGCTGCTGGGGGTTCTATTCCTGGTTTTTTTCTTGCTTCATCTTACCGGAGACCCGGTAACCCTGATGGTTTCCAGGCATGCTTCTCCCTCTGAAATAGCAGCGCTGCGCCAGGAATTGGGCTTTGATCGGCCCATTCTGGTTCAATTCTGGGATTATCTTACCAATGCCTTACAGGGAGATTTTGGGCACTCATTTCGCTACCGACAGCCGGCTATGAACCTGGTTATGGAGCGCATACCGGCTACCATTGAACTGGCTTCCGTAGCCCTTTTTATGGCTATATTAATGGGAGTTACAATCGGCATCCTGGGGGGATCGAACCCCAATTCAATTCTTGACAGCCTGGCCAGGGGGATCGGCTTACTGGGGCAAACCATTCCTACCTTTTGGCTGGGCCTTATTTTGATAATAATCTTTTCCGTGAATCTAGGCTGGTTTCCCACCTACGGAAGGAGCACTTTTGAATTATTTGGCCTGAATATACCTGATAAATCCATTGTTTTGCCGGCTTTTGCATTAAGCCTGTTTACCACGGGACAGCTGGCCCGCTTTACCCGTTCAGCTGTGCTGGAAGTGATGAATGAAGAGTATGTAACCACAGCGCGCAGCAAAGGCCTGAGGAAAATCCGCATTTATTCCCGCTATATCTTAAAAAATTCAGCAATTCCCCTGATCAGTATTATCGGCGTTCAGTTCAGCTATTTGCTGAGCGGCTCAATATATATTGAGACTATATTTTCCTGGCCCGGCCTGGGCAACTTGCTTGCTGAAGCGGTAAGTACCCGCGATTTCTTTTTGGTCCAGGCCACAGCTTTTTTTACCAGCTTCGTAGTTATTGGCCTGCAGCTGGTTACTGATTTGATCTACATGTTGGTCGATCCCAGGATCCGTTACAGGTGATAAAGATGAAAAACCATCAAAAGGAAAACATTAACCCTGAATCAACCGGTTTACTGGTAGACCTGGAAGAAGACCGCAGTATACGCGCCAGGCTTTATTATATCTGGCGTCTCCTGTGGCGGGACAAAGCCGGCCTGATCGGTTTAATTGTTTTCTTGATTATTATTATTGCGGCCATTTCTGCCCCCCTGTTAGCTCCCCACGATCCCCTGCAGCAAAACCTGATTGCCTCACGTCAGCCCCCGTTTTGGGCAGAAGGAGGCAGTTTTGAACATCTCCTTGGAACAGACAACCTGGGCCGGGATATTTTAAGCAGGATCATTTACGGAGCCAGGGTATCAATCATGGTTGGATTTTTGGGGGTTTCCATCGCTTTCAGCCTGGGTATGGTCATCGGCTTAATCGCCGGCTATAAAGGCGGCCGAATTGAAAATGTGATCATGACACTTAGTAACATGGTCCTATCCCTGCCTTACCTGGTTTTTGTGGTTTTTGTAGCGGCAATTCTGGGGCGGAGCCTTCTGAACGTTATCTTAATTTTTGGCTTCACCAATATTCCCATCTTTGTCAGGGTTACCCGCGGAGAAGTGCTCCGGTTAAGAGAAGAAGGATATATTGAAGCGGCTATGAGCATCGGGCAGAAAACGCCGGCCATTATCTTTAAACACATTATGCCTAACCTGTTGGGGCCCCTGATTACCCTGGCCACCTTTGAAATGTCGGCCATGATTTTTTATGAAGCCGGCCTGGGGTTTTTGGGACTGTCAGTTCCTCCCACGATCCCCAGCTGGGGTAACATGCTGGCCGAAGGAAGGCAGTACCTGACTTACTTTCCCTGGATGTCCATATACCCGGGCCTGGCTATCGTCCTGACCGGTTTTGGTATCAACCTGTTTGGTGACTGGCTAAGAGACGTGCTGGATCCCCGTATGCGTCGGATGAAAAAATAAGCGGTTCAGCTATTAAGCCGGAATAAAGGATAAAGAGAGAGGTTGGAAGCTGGTTTTGAAACCCATTCTATCAGTAAAACAGCTAAATACGCGCTTTGAAACCTTCGACGGCAATGTTTATGCGGTAAACGATGTTAATTTCGAACTCATGGCCGGAGAAACCCTGGCCGTTGTTGGCGAGAGCGGCAGTGGAAAAAGTGTAACCATGCTATCAATTTTGGGACTACTTCCTATAAGTACTGCGCGTGTTTCCGGCCATGCATTTTTTAATAAAAACGTTAAGGCTGTAGACTTAATAGTTTTACCCGCAAATGCATTAAACCGCTATCGTGGAAAGCATATCAGCATAATATTCCAGGATGCGCTTCGTTCTTTAAACCCTGTCCAGACTGTAGGAGAACAAATCAGCGAATCGCTTATGACTCACCTGGGCTACGGCAAAAGAAAATCGTACCGGCGGGCGGTCGAATTGCTGGAAATGGTAGGCATTTCTCAGCCCGACAAGCGTTACTATTCATATCCGCATATGTTCTCAGGGGGGATGAGACAGAGGGCGATGATTGCCATAGCTATCTCATGTTCACCCGATATTTTGATTGCTGATGAACCTACTACCGCCCTTGATGTAACTATCCAGACCCAAATTACAGAGCTAATCCGCCGTTTACAGCGGGAAATGGGTATGACCGTAATCTGGATTACCCACGACCTCGGTGTAGTAGCTGGAATTGCCGACAGGGTTATGGTTATGTACGCCGGTACAGGGGTGGAAATATCGCCTGTCGATCAGCTCTACGAAAGCCCTCAGCATCCTTACACAGAGGGCCTGCTTGGCGCCATCCCCAATATCAGCGCAACCGGGAAAAAACGCCTGGTCAGTATTGTCGGTGCTCCACCGGACTTGTTTCAGGAACCGGCGCACTGCCAGTTTGCCTGGCGCTGTCCCTATGTTTTCGAGAAATGTTGGAAAAGAATACCGCCCAACTTTAAGATTGGTGAAGGGCATCTAAGTAAATGTTTTTATGATCTAAAACTAAAACAACCCCGGACCGAGGTCTAAAAAGTGGACAAACTGATTCGCATAGAGAATATTTGCAAGCACTTTGATTTCAAACGCAGCTTTTTAAATTTAACAAAAGCCCCTGTCGTTAAGGCTGTGGATGATGTCAGTTTTGAGATCTATAAGAATGAAACTCTTGGTTTGGTAGGCGAAAGCGGGTGCGGGAAGTCCACCCTGGGTCGACTTATTTTACGCCTCTATGAACCGACAAGCGGTTCTGTTTTTTATGAAGATACCAATATCAACCTTTTAAAACCTGAAGAACTGCGCCGCTTTCGCACCAGGATGCAGATTGTTTTTCAGGATTCTTATTCTTCCCTGAACCCACGGCATGTTGTCGGGGAGATTATTGCCGAACCGATGACCATTCATACGGATATGACCAGGCGGGAGATTAGAGAACGGATCTTCGAACTAATCAATTTAGTCGGTTTAAAACCAAACCATGCTACCCGGTTCCCCCATGAATTTTCCGGAGGCCAGAGGCAGCGCATAAATATTGCCCGGACCCTGGCCCTCTATCCCGATTTTATTGTCTGTGATGAACCCATTTCTGCCCTTGATGTTTCCATTCAGGCCCAGGTGGTAAATTTGCTCCAGGATCTACAAAAAAAGCTGGGCATTACCTATTTA
>LKMJ01003178.1_pt1 | contig 15256 bp, 14 predicted proteins | sample 643391 | NCBI WGS metagenome assembly LKMJ01 (sample SAMN04112250, study PRJNA286221) | soda lake metagenome | biome: soda lake; feature: Kulunda Steppe; material: water; isolation source: sample PL-Br10 brine of Picturesque Lake | place: Russia: Kulunda steppe | collected 2010-07
CAGAACCCGTAGGTGAACTCATGTTTGCTGTCGTCATAACGGAGGTGAACGATTGGCGTCAGTAGCGTGGTCCGTCGATCGTCGTTCGTGAAACCGTCGTTCGGGTACGTCGGTAAGGTGACCGATACCGATTCATCCGGGACGGTCCTCTCCGAGAGAGGCGTCTCCGAATCGACCCATGGACTCGAACGAGCGAGTGAACCCACACACGCCCATCAGCCACCCGCATGAAAGCCATTATCGCCAAACGAGTCGATTCGGGAACGCCGAACACGGAGGAGATCCGGGACCTCGCCCGCGCCGCAGGGTACGAAGTAGTCGGTGAAGTGACGCAGTCTCGCGCCGCCGACCCTGCACTTCAGCTGGGAGAGGGGAAGGCTGGCGAACTCGCCGAACGGGTCGAGCGAACCGACGCGACGACTGTGATCTTCGACAATCGGCTCGGACCGTACCAGACGTACAACCTCGGACAGCTCCTTCCCGAGGGCGTCGAGGTGATCGATCGGTTCACCCTGATCCTCGAAATCTTCGGCCAGCGCGCCCAGACGCGCAAAGCACAGCTTCAGGTGGAACTCGCAGAGTTGCGCTACGAACTACCGCGCGTCGAGGCGAAGGTCAGCCTCGCAAAACGCGACGAACATCCCGGCTTCATGGGCCTCGGTGAGTACGACGAGAGTCGCGAACGGGACATCAAAGCCCGCATCAGCCGGATCAGCGAGGAACTCGAGCGGATCGAGCGGACCGAAGAGCAGCGTCGGGAGCGACGACGGGCGTCGGGCTTCGACCTGGTCGCGCTCGCCGGGTATACGAACGCGGGTAAGTCGACGCTGTTGCGCCAGGTGGCCGTCGACCTCGACGTCGAGGAAAACGACGACCTCCATCCCGACCTCGACGCGACGGCCGAGTCGGAGGACAGGCTCTTTACGACGCTGGGAACGACGACCCGCCGGGCAGCTATCGAGCCCCGTGACGTCCTGGTGACCGACACGGTCGGGTTCATCAGCGATCTCCCTCACTGGCTCGTCGAGTCGTTCAAGTCCACGCTCGATTCGGTTTACCGGGCGGACCTCGTCCTGCTCGTCGTCGACGTGAGCGAACCCATAGACGAGATCCACGAGAAACTCGTCACCTGCCACGACACCCTCTACGAGCGAAACGAAGCCCCGATCGTGACCGTCCTGAACAAGATCGACCGCGTGAGCGACGAGGAACTCGCGGAGAAGCGGGCGGCCCTCTCCGCGCTCGCCCCGAACCCTATCGCGGTCAGTGCCCAGGAGGGGACGAATATCGACGCGCTGGTGGAGCGGATCGACCGTGAACTTCCCGACTGGGACGAAGAGCGGCTGGTGTTACCGATGACCGACGACACGATGAGCCTGGTCTCCTGGATCCACGACAACGCCCACGTCGAGGACGTTACCTACGGTGACCAGGACGTCCACGTTTCTTTCGAAGCCCGCCCGGCCGTGATCGAACGGGCACGGTCCAGGGCGAGCGAGCTGCGGGCGGCCGCGGCGGAGTCGGCCTAGCCACAGGCTGGCGGAACGGAGTCGGTTTATGCTATAAGTATTGAACTATTCTACTACGGACTTTCGACCAGATGCGTTCGGTAGCGAAACGACCGGTTTGCGCTCGAATCGGTTTGCTCGGGTGAGCAAAGATCCTCTGGAGCCGGTCGTCTTCGTCCCGCCCGCGATGAGCGAACGCTCCCTGGAGCGTTTCGACTAGACGACTTGCAGGTGGTCGTTGCGAAGCTCTTCGTCCGTGAGTTCCTGTTCGTGAACTTCCTTCATGTGTTTCTGGGCCAGTTCGATCGCCTCGTCTTCGTTTTCCGACTGGATGATAAATCGGCAGGTGTCCGATACCGATTCGCAATCGAGTTTGTGTGCCTTCGACATACGAAGGTCTACGACCAGCCCGACGGGAATAGAACTACCCTGTGACGATCTTTCACCAGGTGCGTTTTTTTCATCGGGTGCGCTTTTTTCTGGATGCGTTTTCGTCACCACGGACAGGCCGATCGGGCGTTCCTCGCGATGGAGGGCTCGACCACTTCTCCGGCCAGCCCTATCCCAATGCTATAAATCCGTGACCCGAGTGAGTGAGCGCATGGAACACGTAGCAGTCATCGGCGCCTCGATGACCCAGTTCGGGAAGCGGGACGCCTGGATACAGGACCTGCTGGCGGAAGCCGCGATGGCCTGTCTCGAGGACGGCGTCGTCGATCCGTCCGACGTCGAGCACCTGTACGTCTCGAACATGGCCAGCGGCGAGTTCGAGGGACAGACGGGGATCATGAACGCGCTCGCACACGATATCGGGGCGATCCCGGCGTACACCGAGCGCGTCGATCAGACGAGTTCGAGCGGCGGTGCGGGGATGTACGCCGCCTGGCGCTCGGTCGCCAGCGGTGCGAGCGAGATGACGCTCCTGGCCGGTGGCGAGAAGATGACCCACCGAACGACCGCGGAGGCGACGGACGTCATCGCCTCGATCACCCATCCCGTCGAGTACAAACACGGGGTGACGCTCCCTTCGTTCGCCGGCCTGACCGCCCGCCACTACCTCGAGCGGTTCGACGCCCCCCGGGAGAGCCTGGCGAAGGTCGCGGTGAAGAACCACAGAAACGGCGTCGACAATCCGAAAGCGCAGTTCCGCAAGGAAGTCGACCTCGAGACCGTCCTCGAGTCGCCCATCGTCGCCGACCCACTCAGACTGTACGACTTCTGCCCGATCACCGACGGGAGCGCGGCGCTGCTGTTCTGTCCGGAATCGGTGGCTCGGGAGTACGCCGACGAGTACGCGGTGATCGCGGGAATCGATGGCGCGACCGACACCCACGTCGTCCACGAACGCCCCGATCCGACCGTCATGGGTGGGGTCGTCGAGAGCGGCGAGGGCGCCTACGAGATGAGCGGCTACGGGCCCGAGGACGTCGACGTGGCGGAACTGCACGACATGTTCACCATCCTCGAATTCCTGCAGATGGAGGGGCTCGGCTTCGCCGAACAGGGCGAAGCGTGGAAGCGCATCGAGAACGGCGAAACCGACCGCGACGGCGAGTTCCCGATCAACACCTCCGGAGGGCTGAAGTCGAAGGGCCACCCCCTCGGCGCGAGCGGGGTCGCCCAGGGCGTCGAGATTTACGAGCAACTGGTCGGCGAGGCCGGCCCCCGACAGGTCGAAGCCGACGTCGGTCTGTGTTGTAACGTCGGTGGGTTTGGAAACTGCGTAATCACCACGATCATGGAGGCTCCACGATGACTGCTGAAGAGAACCCAACGATGACCGCTGAAGAGGACCCCACGATAACCGACGGTGGAGATAGCACACCCACGATGGACGCGTATCGATACGATGACGGATCGATCACGTACCCGGGACACCCGATTGGACCCGACGGGAGCGAACCCGTCGAGACGGTCGACCTGAGCGAGTACACTGCGACGGTCGTGACCTGGACGACGAGCACGGCAACGCCACCGGGCGTCCGCGAGCCGAACCCCCTCGCGATCGTCGAATTCGACGTCGATGGGCAGGGCGTTCGAGCAATCGGTCAGGTAACGACGGACGAAATCGAAACCGGCGACGAGGTCCGACCGGTCTACGTCGAGGAACTACGCGAACCCGGTGCTGGGATCAGGGAACCGGACAGCCAGGCGTGGGATGGCTACCGGTTCGAGCCGATCTGAGGGCAATCCCGGTCGTCGATCGAGTGCATTTTTACGTCTATACCGTCAGGCGGTTCGTTCGCCGGTCTCGTCATCGTCGTTCCCGTCGTCATTGCTACTTTCGTCGTTCCCGTCGTCACTGCCACTTTCGTCCGCCCCTATGTCAGCGTCACTCTCGTCCGCCCCTATGTCACTGGAACCGTCGCCCTTCTCACTGCCACTGTCGGTTGTGTCGTCGGGGTCGTCGGTAGAGCCCGATTCGTCGGACGCCCTTCCATCGTACTCTTCGTCCGTCGCGGGAGGACCGTAGCGGTCTTTCAGGGTCTCGAGTTCCGCGTCTACGTCGACCCCGCCGTCGCGTTCGTCGGTCTCCGTATCAGCATCTGCCCCACGCTCTTCGTCGTCCGTTTCCGACCTGTCGTTGTCTGTGTCCGTCGTTCCGTCTTCGATCTCGATTCGACGGCCTCCACCCGACGTCGACTCGGTTGAATCGGCGAGGTCACGGAGTCGTCGGTCGACCTCCCCACGGAGCGCTCGAGCGTCCTCGAGTAACTCGTGTGCCCGGTCGTCTCGCGAGTCGTCGCTCGAGATGGCGCGACCGAGTTCGTTCAGGGCGGCGTCCAGTCGTTCGAGGGACGTTCTTCGCAACTCGTCGGCCCGTTCGCGCGTCGACTCGGTCGCATCGACCGCCCGTTCACGAGTCTCCCGTTCGCGTCTAACCAGCCGGAGGCTTCGCTGGAACGCCTCGAGGGCGCGGACGTTCGCCTCGAGAACGGCGATGACCGTCGGCAGCGCGACCTCGTCAGCGAATCGGAGCAGTTCGCGGGGGCTGGGCGGGCGGACGAGGAGTCGCCGCCGCCGCCTCGACGGCGACCCGAGTTCGTCGCGTAACTCCCGGAGGGTCAGAGAGAGTTCGCGAATCGCCTCCGCGAGTTCGTCGTCCCGGTCGTCCATACCACAGATAGGGAATGCGTGGTGAAAAAACGGCCGATTCGTACCGTCAGGTCGTTCGTCCAGACGACGAACACTACCGACAGATCGTTTCGTCCGTTTGACTGAACGTTATATGAACCCCAAAGCACAAAATTTATTGCAGTAGCTGACATTTCTATTAATTGATGCGCACCGAGCCAGGGAGTAGCGCGCCCGAAAGTGCCACGTTTGCACACGCGCTGGGGGAGCTCAAACGCAACGGGAGTACCATCCTTTTAGTCGGCGAGGACGCAGACGGTGCCCACACGACGGCCTGTCGCCGACTGATCGGTGAATCCGGTTCGGACACACAGTGCCGGCTGGTCGTGACCGCTTCGGAGCCGAGTTGCACGGACGCACCGAATTCGACCTGTGTAGGCGATCGCCCGCACTCGAACGAAACGGTGGTTATCGAACACGCCGTCAGGGAGGGAGATGGCGAAACGGAGGACGAGGTCCGATCCCTGGGCGAACTCGGGATGGCGGTAATCGAGGCCATAAACGAATTCGACGCCGAGGCCGATGGGCTGGAACCGTCGGAACTTCGCGTCTGTGTCGACTCGCTCGTTCCGTTGCTCGAAGCGCACAGTGCGGAATCAGTGTTCAGGGTGCTGCACATGACCACCTCCCGAATCAGACAGGTCAACGGGATGGGTCACGTTCATTTTCCACTCGACAGGAATCACGACGCAGTCAATCTCTTCGAACCCCTGTTCGACGCCGTCGTCGAAGTTCGGGCCGACCTCGACGTTCCGAAACAACGGTGGCACCTCCGACACCAGGAAACGACGAGCGAGTGGGTCGACATCTAACGAATTGAGCGAGCGTTCCACATCAGGGTCGCTCTGGTGTCCGTTGCGGGCGTGAGAACGATGACAGATAGTGTTAGCTGCCTCTGGTGAGTCGCAAAACCTCGCCGACTTGATCCGTCACAATTAGGGAGTTGAAACGGGAAACAGCGGATGGTCTATCCCCAATATTTCCGCTTCACCGAGAAGGTCGTGACGTTGGTACAACGTGGTGGTGGCTGAGGCGAACCACCGCCACCCCACAGGGTGGCGGATAGGCCGACTACGCCATCGTTTCGCTCAACTATCTGTTCCATCCTCTGGAGTCAGCATGCTGATCGTGACGGAATCGAGATAGTTTGTTTAGCTGGTGCTGCATGATAGACGCGGATGTGTCACGGAATGCACCAGCTCTGGCCTGGGACCTTTCGAAAAGCAGGAGGATGAGTACTCGAACAAATCGCTCGAACAGTCCTCTGCTTTACAAAACGATTTCATAATTATTAATTTATATGGGTGGTATTTTTACAGATCCGGCAGCAGGGGTCACCAATCGAATTGTATTTTTCTCACTACTCCCAACGGTCGTTGTGACCAGATCGTTCGTCTGGATTGTCTGTCTCGGGTTACTCGGAATCCTGATCGTGTCGGTCGCTGCCCCGGTACTACCGACAGCTGTCTCCGTTATCGACGACGACCACACGATCGATCCCCCTGAACTGGACGATGACGGGGAGCAACTGGTCGAGGAATATGCCGGCGAGCAGCCCGGGGGCGGTGAAGGCTCCTCGCTACCAACCGAGTGGCTCCTACTCGGGGTTGCCGTTGCCAGTCTGGTAATTCTTGCACGGGTCGGGCTCGCAAATCCCGCTAAGAGTATGGCTCTCCTCGCGCTCGGAATCGTCGCCATCGCCTCCGTCCTCGGTTGGCTGGCAGTCGGCGGCTGGGGAGCCGAGACGGGTTCAGCCGATGCCATCCCAGATACCGTTTCGCTCGTCGTCACTGTGGTGTTACTTGTCCTCGCCATAGGCGGCACCGCCGTCGTCTTGGCCCGGAGCACCACGGAGACGCCGTCACTCGAACCGACGTTCGATACCGTCCAGCGCCGACAGGATCCACCAGCGGCCGACACCTTTCCCGCTATCGGCGTCAGTAGCACGACCAATCGACCGGCCGACAACGACGTGTACCGCACATGGCAGGCTGTGACCGAATCCGTCGGAAAGGGTGACGACGACACAGCGACACCCGGCGACATCCGAGCGGCGGCGATTGACCACGGGTTCGACTCCGAGACCATCGACGAACTGCAACGGCTGTTCGAAGATAGTCGGTACGGCGCTCGGAACGCAACCCCTGAGCGAGAACAGCGAGCGCGGGAGCTGCGTCGCGAACTCAAATCTACGGACGGAGATCCCGATGCGTGAGGTCGTCGTTCGTAGGACAGCCCTGGCCGTTGCAACCTTCTCGCTGGTCGTCGGAGCCAGCGTCTTCATCGCGACCGATTGGGCCCTCGAGCAACTGCCTGACGAAGCTATCATCGGTTTCGAGGCGTTCGGTCAACTGACACTATATCTACTACTGGTGCTCGTCCTGGCCCAGAGCTATCGCATCGCCCGTCAGCGAGTACTGACGCCACCCGTCGAGACGCCGCTGCCACATCGAGAGACCGCGACGACGATACCAATTCCCGGCGACGATCTCGCAGCCGCCGTCGAATCCATCCACGACTGGTCCGACGAGACGTACGAGACGGTTCGGCGACGACTTGAGCGGCTGGCTCGAGACGTCCTCGAGCGTCGCGATCGGATCCCAAACGTAGCGAACGGGCACCTCGCCGACGGTTCGTGGACCGACGACACCGTCGTCAGAAGGCTTCTCGACGACAGCGAGGACCTGCCGCCGCGATCACTTGGCGACCGAATTCGACTGGCGCTCGGATGCCCGAGTCGGCAGGCACCACGCACACTGCGACGGTCTATGAGTGCAATTGCAAGAACAGCAGACCTTTCAGTCGAATCCACCGCATTCGCGTCACGATCTCGGGTGGACGTTACGGGTTCGGCTGACGAACTGCCACCGGACGACTCCATCGATTCGTCACCGAATAGCCACACCGAGCCGCCATCGGACGATCTGGACGACCAGTCGTCGAAGGATCGTGCCGGCACCTCGTCGAGCGATCGAGACGTCGTTAGCAGTGATCGAACGCCGACTGGTCACTGGCACGGCGTAACCGTCGTTGCACTTGTCGGCCTCGTAGTAGGCATCTCCTATCAGCAGCCACCAATCATCGTCGCCGCAGCGGTCGGTATTGGCTTTGCCGCGTACGCGAACCTCGAGATCGACCGCGACCTGGAGGTGACTGTCGAGCGAGTCGTAAGCGACGCGAATCCAAAACCAGGAGACGACGTCGACGTCGTCCTCACCGTTCGCAACGATGGGGATCGGCGGCTCGCCGACCTCCGACTGGTCGACGGTGTCCCACCGGACGTGGCCGTCACGGACGGCTCACCGAAACTCGGGACTTCACTCGCCGCAGGCGAGTCAACCGGGATACGGTACACGATAACCGCCCGCCGCGGCACGCACGAATTCGAACCGGTCGAACTCTGCAGTCGCCCATTTTCGGGGGCGTCCGAGCGACTCAAACGCGTATCCCCCCGAACGATAACAACGATCACGTGCGAGCCAGTGATAACACCGCTTCCCTCGAGCGACGTGCTTCCGCTCCGGGCACAGGGGATGCGGCGAGTCGGCTCGCTTGCAACAGCCGATCCGGCCTCCGGCCTCGAGTTCCACAGCGTTAGAGAGTATCAGCCCGGCGATTCGGTCGGACGCATTGACTGGAATCGCTACGCTCGAACGAAAGAACTCTCGACCGTCTCCTTTCACGACGAACGGTCGACAGTCGTGGTTGTTTGTATCGACACCCGCAAGGACGCGTACTACGCCCCGAAGCCATCCGCGAGTGAAAACGCCGTCGATCGTTCGGTCACCGGCGCCGGGAGCGCGTTCGTCACGCTACTGTCGGACGGCCACAGTGTCGGACTCGCGTCGATCAGCCCGGAGCCGTTGTGGCTTGCTCCCGGTACCGGCGGCGCCCACCGTAAGCACGGACGATTACTGCTGACTACGGGCGACGCGCTCGACCCGCAGCCCCCTGCTTCTACTGGCTATGATTGTAGTCACCTCGAACAACTCTCGAGCAGTGCGCAGCTCCTCCTGTTCAGCCCGCTCTGTGACGACACCATCCTCGGGATCGTGCAAACGGTTCGCTCGCAAGGAACGGCGGTGACGATCGTCTCCCCAGATCCGACGACGACAGCCGATCCGGCTCGAGCAGTGTTCCACCTTGAGCGATCACTGCGGATCGACGAGCTTCGTGGAATGGGCGTTCTCGTCGTCGACTGGGCCTGGGATCGACCGCTCGAATATGCACTACGGAGGACAGAATGAGCGCGGAAAGAGCGACACCACCCGATGCCTCACCAGCGATACTCAGCGCTTGGCTCGCAGCCTGCCTCGCTGGCATCGGGTGGGCCAGTACCATCCCCTGGTCGATTCACGGGGTAGCAATTGCGTCGATCGGCTGGCTCCTGCTCATTCTCGCGTTGCTAATCGGCGACCGGAGAGCACTGACGGCCGGTGCGGCGGCGCTCATTCTTGCGACGTTCGTCGGTGCCGGCGAGGGAGCAGGCGTCATCCCCGTTCTTGTCGGCACCACTGCATCGGTCCTTGCGTGGGACATCGGGCACAACGCAATTAGTATCGGACGTCAGCTCGGACGCGGAGCACCGACCGTTAACGCCGAACTTGCCCACGCGCTCGCAAGCCTCGCCGCCGGTAGCATGATTGTCGTACTCGCCACCGTTGGTTCACTGCTCGCCACTGGAACACAACCGCTGCTCGCGGTCGTGCTCCTCTTGCTCGCCGGTGTCCTCATCGCCGTCGTACTTGGTCCGCGTGAAACGCTCTCATTCGAGTGGCCGTCGTGAGGATCGAGTAAAACTAGTTTATCGCACCGATTGGTGATAATTTGCCCGGGCGTTGCCCAAGCATGTGAATTAAGTGACGCCATCTGTAACGCGATCTGCAAGGCCGCAATCTGCGACCGGTGACGTACTTGAGACGGTTCCTGTCGGCGTCGTCGGTCGCGACCACGTGCTCTTAGAAGACGTGCCGGGGACCGGGATGACCCTTACTGCTCGTCGCTTCGTCTACGTACTCGACCCCTCCTTTTTTCGAATGCAGTTTACGCCGGACCTGTTGCCCAGTGACGTTATTAGCACTCGGTCACTCATGAAAGAAAAAGAACCTTCGAGTGTAATGAAGGCCCTATATTAGCTAACGTTGTCCTGGTCGATGGGACCGTCAACGACACTGACGGGGTGCAGACACTTGAGGCCCTCCTCGATTCTGTTCCCGCCCAACCGTCGAGTGTCCGTAATAAAACTGCGAATGGCTCTGGTGAATAGCCAAACAACGTGTATTCCAGTGGTTCGCTGACTATGTGAGTGCGATACTTGATTCGTCACTGCTGAAATCCTCCATCTGAACAGAATATCCAGTACCCGAATAGGAATCTGTGATCGCGCCCAGTCGAAGCCAACTTCATACTGCGCGAAATAACAAGTAAATTTATCAGCCGGAGGGATATTATATATCACTAACAGCCAAAACAGCCCCATGGCCGCAAGGACTAAATCCGGACCGTTCGACCAATTCACAACGTATCAACCATGGTCGAAGTGGACGTTCAATTTCTCGTCGGCGTCGCCGTTACCGTGTACATCGCGCTCCTGTTTTTCGGCGTCATCGTGCTGTGGGACATCTCACTCGCGCTCAGGGGCGTCGGCGAGAAAATCGACAAACTGGAGGACAACATCGACGACGACCTGACCGACATTGGGTACGCGCTCGACGGGATGTCGAACGGACCCGGTGGTGGCGGTACACAGCTCCACCTCAGCGGCGGAACGATCAGCTCGGGCCCGCAGGGTCCCGAAGGGGGGATCCAGCACACACCGTCACAGGCCCACCAGCCACAGGAAGCCTACGGCCCACAACCTGGGACGGACGCACGCTACCCGCACCGTGAATCACCAGCTGCGCCACCGGAGGGCGAATCGGAACCGCAGATTGACGACGACGAACCGGACGAGACGATCGACGGCGAACAAGATGGGCCCGGCGACGACGAGCAGGACGGACCCGACGACGACGAGCAGGACGGACCCGACGACGACGAGCAGGACGAATCCGACGACGAAGCGTCGGACGAAGATGATGAGCGTGTCACGGACGAAGGCCCAGACGAGGAACTGGTAGGCGAAGACGGGGACGAGGACGCAGAGACGGATGTCGGTGACCACGACGACGGCGACGCGCCGAGCGAGTATGCGTCACGGCAGGCGGCGAGAAACCGTGGACGGTTCGTCACTTCTCCGGATCGAACGCCGTGGTACGGAACCGCGCTCGATCGTGAGGCGATTGTAGCTGCGAAAGAGCCGACGATCGCCGGAGAGCTGGAAGCACCCGGCGCGAACCCGGAGGACGACGAACCGGAAGTGATCGTCGTGGGGCCAGCAACCGACGAGAGCGCCGAGGAAGAACGGTCCGCGGTCCACCCTGTCGATGCTGATGCCTCTGTATCCGAGGAGTCGGACGCCCGTGTATCCGAATCTGTCGACGGATTCGTAACAGGAGACGAAAACGACGGAGAAATTGACGACGGGAGAGACGCTACAGGTATTGACGGGGAAGCGCTTTCTTACGACGAGTCGAATCTCGAACGAGCAGCGGATACTGTCGACGAAGTATCCAGCGAAGAAGACGAGGTAACGGACGAAGAAGACGAGGTAACGGACGAAGAAGACGAGGTAACGGACGAAGAAGACGAGGTAACCGACGGAGAGGTAGATGAACCGGAAGCCCGACTTGATGACGGAGTTGAAACCGCGAGAGACCGTTCTGACGATGAAGACGAAAGCGTCGGTGCGAACGCTGCCGCATTCGACAACGACGTCGAGTCGGACGGTATCGAAAGCGAACGCGACGAGGGAGACGAAGATCAGATTGAACAGGACGACGAGGAGTTCGGAGGAGACGACGAAGAATCCCGAGACCAGTTCGGGGACGACGACCCAGCAGCCGACGATGCACAATCTGAGCCTGAGTTGGACGACGTGGAGAGCGATCCGTTCGAGTTCGTCGAGGAAGACTCAGACGAGATGCCCTCCGCGGACGACGCCGCTCAACAGTTGAACGATGAGGCACCAGCCCTGTCGCTCTCGAGTCACGGTTTCGAACTGACGGCGAATGTCGACGACGAGAGTGCCGTGCTGGTGTTCGAATTCGATCCAGAGACCGTCGACATCAGCGGTTCGACCAAGCGTCTTCTCACGTACCAGTTGAGTAGTTACGCCGATCAGGAGTCGAGCCCCGACGGCGACGTGACGATCGAACGAAATTCGATCGTCGTCGAAATTCCAGACGCGGACGGTATTGCGATCGAAGACTGGGCAAACGCAGCCGTCGACATCATCGACCGGACACTATACCTCTCGGATAACCGGTGACGAAAATCGACGTAATCGGTGACACCCGTCGATCCGAGGGACACTGAGCCGCTCGGTCTGAAAGAAGCGGAATACGACAGCAGTGGAATACGACGACTGTATCGCGAATCCGAGTGTTTTTACCCTATTGCGACCCCATCACTGGTGTGCGAATCGAGAACAGTTTCATCCCGGTCGACGGCGTCGGCGAGACGACGGAACGGCGCCTCTGGGAGAACGGGATTACCCACTGGGACGAGTTCGACGGACGCGTCGTCGGGTCGACCCTCGCCCGCCGAATCGAGGGGTTCATCGACGAAGGGCGGATACATCTGGAGCGCGGAAACGTCGACTACTTCGCCGACGTCCTCCCACCTGCCAGCCAGTGGCGACTGTACGAAAACGTTCGCGACGATACGTGCTTTCTGGACATCGAAACGACCGGACTCGAAGCGAGTTGTCACGACGTGACGACGGTCAGTCTTCATCGAAACGGCGAAACGAAAACGTTCGTCAGGGGGCGGGATCTGACGAGCGATCGACTCCAGGCCGAACTGGACGCCTCGGCGTTGCTGGTCACGTTCAACGGCCGTCGTTTCGACGTCCCGTTCCTCGAGACCTGTTACGACGTCGACGTGACGATGCCCCACGTCGACCTCATGTATCCCTGTCGGAAGCTGGGATACAGCGGCGGACTCAAGCGAATCGAGGAGGTCCTCGGCATCGGCCGCGAGTTGCCGGATCTGGACGGACTCGACGCGGTGCGCCTCTGGCACCAGTACGAACGCGGCGACGACGAGGCGCTCGAGACCCTCGTGCAGTACAACCGGGCCGACACCGCGAATTTAGCGCCGCTAATGGAAACCGTCGCCGAGGAACTCCACCACGAGGTGTTCGAATCGGTGGTACGGCGGATATGAGCGTCGCGAACGGGACCGTCGTCAGTCTCGAATGTCGATATCGCCGTCGCTCGTGACGACAAATTCGTAGCCACAGAAGGTAAATTCGATATAGCCGTTTCCCCGTGGTGTTCCATCTTCCCTCGGTGCAAACACGGCATCGAGCGCTTCAGGATTGAGAACGTCGTACAGGGCGTCGTACGCCGGTGGTTCGATCTCTGTCGCATCGACTCCCTCCCGTTCGGCCACGGCCTCGATAATTTCGTAGGTGATCGGCTGGTCTTCGGTCGTGTCCGAACGGTTCGCTGCGAGTAACATTGAGCGATGCCATCACGTAACGGATTATAAATCCTCTGGCCTGTGACCGGTATGGGTGTATAAATATGGACATTGGGGTGCAGTTATGTTCATTGATGTATTAGTGTAATATCGGGAGTGGTCGTATATAGGAACAGTACGATTAATCGATGTGTGTCCCACTGGATTCGAAGGTAAGAGATGGACTGATTCTGGACGCCATCCCAAAAAGACGTCCGAGTCTCACGAGAGCCGAACGGGCTGCTCGATCGAAACGATCCCCCAACGCCGATCGACATCGATCGTTTGTCCATCACCGCTCGTTGGGTCGACGCAGAGCAACCCGCCCAGAACCTGGATCGACCGCGGGTTTTTCACCGTGGCGCACCGTAGGATTCTTCATGGCCGACGACAGGGCGACGGATCGACCCGACGACGAGACCGTCGCCCCGACGAATCGACCAGCCGAACCGCACAGCGACGAGAAATGGCCAGAAAGGGGCGACGAGAGCGAATCCGATCAGCGGAGTCGGATTCCGATCGACGTCAACGCGCTCCACGAGAACGAGTTGACCGACTCACGCGCCACTGGCTCGGAGCACGAGAACGATGTCGATCCAAACGTGCCAGAACCGAGTTCGGCACCGATCGAAGCTGGGGACCCAAATCTCGAAAACACGCTGTTCGTTCTCCTGGGTGCTATCCTCATGCTCGCCGTCGTTGCCAGACTCGTCTCGCTAACGATGCTGTGATCGGCGAGATAGCCGGTAAACCCTTAATGGGGACGGGACCTAACCTTCGATCATGCTCGAACTCCTCTTCGACAACTTAGCCCTCACCCTGTTAGCGGCAGGGCTCGTGTTGATGGCGCTAGAGGCGATTTCCCCGGGCGCCAATTTCGTCGTCATCGGCATCGCGCTTCTCGGGGCAGGGCTGTTCGGCATCCTCCTCGGCCCGTTCCTGGGTGGGATGGCGCTACTCTTGACCCTCGCTGCGTTGACGCTGGTCTTCGGTGCTGCGGCGACCTGGGTCTACCGGGAGTTCGACTTCTACGGGGGCAAGGGAACCGCCCAGACCAAAGACTCGAGTTCCCTCTCGGGAACGACGGGATACGTCACCGAAACGGTGACGCCGAGAGGCGGACAGGTGAAACTCGAGAAAGGCGGGTTCGCTCCCTACTACACCGCCAGGTCGACGAACGGGACGATCGAAGAAGGGGAGGAAGTCATCGTCCTGGACCCCGGTGGCGGGAACATTTTGACGGTGGTGGCCGTGGACGAAATCGGGGCCGACGAGATCGATCGGGAACTGGAAAAGGAAGCCGCACGGGCCAGACGGCGCAGGGAACGGGAAGCGGAGACCCCCGTCACGGACACGAGCGACGACGAGTTCGAAGGGGAAACCGAAGCCGAACGATCTCGATAGCGTCGAGTCGCCGAAATCGAACGATTACGGTAGCGTCGAGTCGCCGAAATCGAACGGTTCTATCCGACTACCGTCATCTCGGTACGGTAACCCTTTTTAGTCCACCACCGTAAGGAACCACTATGGTTCCGGAGTTACTCCCCTTACAACTGGAGGTGCTCGGCGGTACGCTGATCATCGGTGCCCTGCTGCTGGTCGTCGTCATCGCCGCCCTGCTGAGCGCCGTCGAGATCGTCAACGCGTACGAAAAACGCACGCTGACGGTCTTCGGCGAGTACCGAAAACTGCTCGAACCGGGTATCAACATCGTCCCACCGTTCGTCTCGAAGACCTACCGCTTCGACATGCGAACGCAGACGCTCGACGTCCCCCGACAAGAGGCGATCACGCGGGACAACTCGCCCGTGACCGCCGACGCCGTCGTCTACATCCGCGTGATGGACGCGAAGAAGGCGTTCCTCGAGGTCGACGACTACAAGCGGGCCGTTTCGAACCTGGCGCAAACCACCCTGCGAGCCGTCATCGGTGACATGGAACTGGACGACACGCTGAACAAGCGCCAGGAGATCAACGCGCGCATCCGCACGGAACTCGACGAACCCACCGACGAGTGGGGAATTCGTGTCGAGAGCGTCGAAGTCCGC
>LKMJ01003179.1_pt1 | contig 15256 bp, 18 predicted proteins | sample 643391 | NCBI WGS metagenome assembly LKMJ01 (sample SAMN04112250, study PRJNA286221) | soda lake metagenome | biome: soda lake; feature: Kulunda Steppe; material: water; isolation source: sample PL-Br10 brine of Picturesque Lake | place: Russia: Kulunda steppe | collected 2010-07
CCCCCCTCTCTCTCTCTGTGTGTGTTTTTGCTTGCTCTTGCGTGCTTGCTTATTTGAATTGCTTGATTGTAACCTGGCCAGTGTTGTTTGCACCTTTGTGATTAAAATTTTGTGATTTTGGCACAAACTCGAGCGTTTTAAAGGAATTTTGATTAAACGTCTCTAAAGTTGCTATGCCTGCTTGCCTCTAAAACAGCAAGGTACCATGTCATCCTCTAAAGCGACGAGAAACCAAGTTACCAACAACCTCCTGGGTCGTTCTCTTTGGAGACGCAGACATGCAAACTCGTGGATTGTGTATCTGAGACAGTTATTTACAATGTTATTGATTTGGCGCATACTCTAGTTGAGGAATGGAAGTCATGTAAGGGGCAATGGGGAGATAATTTTCTGTCAAATGATTTAAATCTTGTCAACAATCGGCCATTACACCAAAATGCAGTGGGACAAAAGAGAAAGTAAGAAAAGACAGAGAAAAGTTTACAAGTTTAAGTTTGACCTTCAGCCAGGTAGTTTGACTGATCAGGTTGCTGGTGAACACCAGCCACCAAAAAACATCTATAAGCTCTGAAATAAAACGATAGGAATCATTAGTTTGTTTCTGAAAAAAAATTGAAGACATCTTCAGAACAAGCTTGGGAGAAATAAAAAGCTCCAGTCTGATTGACAGTAATTTTGTGTGCCATAGGTAAATCGTGAAACAAGTCTGCAAATTGAAGCCTCAACGAACACATTTGCATGCAAGGGCACAGAAAAAGAGCGTGTTTTTCATCTTGAATTGCCTGCAAGCCACACTTATCACAGGTACCATCATGATGTTCCCAGCTTCTTGTCCCGACCCGCAGCTCATGGGAATGTAACCTGAAACGTGCCACGCTGCGCTGTGTTTGCCTGCTTAAATCCAGATGCAGATACCTGGGGATAGAAAAAGGCGGTCCATCAACAGTCACCGACCTAAGAGGCAAAGCAACCCAATTAGGATATTTTGCAGCCTTGTCCATCAAATCTTCATTGCCTAGCTGGTTTGCCTGGTACCAGATACTCCTCAACCTCTTTCTCACATCGACAACAAATTGAGACTGTGGAATCGTTTGAAATGTTCTCACGCGATGCTGGAAATCTCCGCTCTTTCCAAACCATGAAAAGCATCCAAGAACTCAGCACTCCAGCACTTCTTGTTAACAATGCTCATCGCAGTATCAGCCTTGAGGACTTTGGCAAGAGTGCTAATATTACTGCAAAGCAGAGCATTATAGAATCTCACAGCCGCTAGGAACCAATAGAATTGCAAGGGCTCTTGGCCACACTCACGTAACACAGACCAGTTGGGAGTGGTGCGCTTTACGCCTAAGATACCTTTAAGCAAGCACATGTGAACTGTTTGCCGAGGGCAGTCCATCTCAGCTCCTTGCTTCATGTACCTAGTGCCCCATGTCTGACTTGCATACATGCTTGCAATTGCTGGAAGTGCATAACCTTTAGCCAACCAAAGCATGCTGTGGGACAAAGCCGAAAGTAAGCTGGCTGGAAGTGCATAACCTTTAGCCAACAAAAGCGTGCAGTGGGACAAAAGAGAAAGTAAGAAAAGACAGAGAAAAAATATGACTAGAACAGGGAAATCCCTGCAGGGACTGTTTGCGCAAATTGTAATGAGGGATGAGGTTTACATCTGGTGCAAGCAACAGGCAAACCCCCATCATCAAACTAGCTAGTTCCTATAGGAAATCTTCCCACATGGGACACGTTTCATGCCACTGGCAAGTATCCCCTATGTGAGGTGCTAACTCCTACGTAGTTCTAGAACTAGAAGATCTTCTCTTTCTTTTTCTTGTCTGCATGCGCATGTCTTGTAAGCTGACTGCCCTCACTACCTTCCTCCACTATTTTAGCCTGTTTCAAACTTTCCTGATTAAGTTTCACGATTATTATTTTAGTACGCCTGCTCTATATACGGTTTATCCGTTTATATACGTGGCATATGATTATATTTAAATATTAATTTTTTTGAAGAGAGGCATGAGTGAGCAGGAAAAATCTCCACGTCTCGCTTCAGACTTTCTGGACCTGGACCACTACGAGGCGCTGGGAGTACGAAGAGATGCCACATCACAGGAGATCAAAAATGTGAGTGGTTTATCTTGTGGATGCATTACATGCTCCAAGAGTACATGGACAATGTACGCGATCACATTGTGATCAGACCTGGGCCTGGAAGTCTGGGTGCAGCCTTGGGGGACCATGTCTTGCCTAGGACAGTAAGTTACTAGAACATCATGAAAGCCTGATCATTGTGCCTTTTCATCGAGTGGACTGGATCCCTCTGAACTTTGATCAAGCTCCTGATCATGAGTACTCGTGATACTTAATCTAGTGAAGGTTCTGAAGCTTGAAAACCCGTGCATCTTTGGTCAGAATGCCAATAGTGAGCATCTATAATGATTGTTATGTCGTAAATTGTTGCAGGCTTTCTATGCCCGTGCACGATTCCTGCACCCGGACAAGGGAGGGACCTCTGCTGCCTTTGCTCGCTGCCAGGAGGCAATGCGCATATTGAGCAATGTGAGGAGCCGCCAGGTGGGTGAATGATCACGCATTGAAAAATCATATGATATCAAGCACAAAGCACAAGATGAAAATGGATTGCTGTTCAAGCACCTTAATAAGGAAATTGTGTTGCCATCGCGTCACGAACAAAAGTGCCCCTGATCAATTCACAAGTGCCAGGTATGGCATTCATTGGGCACTAAGCTTGAAATCAAGCCTAGTCACGCTTGCAACAATGAAATCATACTCTTGCAAAGCCACGACTCTGCATTGGACAGCACCCTCAAACAGCAGCTGTTCTAGTAGGAGGGTTTGCCAGGATCCTTCTAAGAATAATGTGCTTTGTCCTCAGGTGCTCGCTCACATGTCTTGCCAGTGCACAAGCCCACAGAGGGAATCCTACTTCTATGATTCAGTGCATGCTCACTTCCAGGTCTGTCAAGGGGCCTCTTCCAATCACAAGTCCCCTACGTCTCAGGGCCTCATTCACCTTCCTTAGAGCAGTGCATCTCCATGCGCAGGTTTATGACCAGCTTGTGCCTGTGCTGTTGCGCAGGTTTATGTCATGGTTGGTATGACCAGCTTGTGCCTGTGTTGTTGCGCAGGTGTATGACCAGCTTGTGCCTGCTGCTCCCACGGATTCCTCTCGCCCATGGCCCACAACCAGCTACCACCGCACGCACATCGCCAGCAGCCTGTACAAAGGGCAGCTCTATGATGACATTGAGGACGACTGGGGGGACAAGGACATGCCAGGTGTGTCACTGCTAGCAAGCAGAGGAGCCAATTTGGTGGGCAATGATTGGGCTGCCGAGCCTGGTCTTTTCCCTGCCAGATTTAACCTTTTTCATGGAGACTGGACACAAAGAAAAATGCTGTCAACTCAAACAAGGACGTGTGGGGCAGCACCTGCCCAGGAAGACGTTCTCAGGGACTCTGAGCTTTTGAACCGTCAGCCAAAAAGAGGGAAGGACATGCAGTTTGAACCGGCACACTGTCTGCTACACACCTTGCAGGCATCAGTGTCTGGATTGACAGTGAGAGCGGAAGCGAAGAGGGCGCGAGGTAAGAGGGGCCTGGAGGTTGAGCCCAAAGCGCAGTCTTGCGTATCCTTCTACAAGGCCAGCGCCAGCTCAGTCAGCAGGGAGTTTACAACACAAAACCTGTAAAGCCCTGATAGGGATCAATCAGGCTTTGGGTAAAATTTTGCCTTTGGCTTGCAGCAGCAGTTGACTCAAGGTGCTGGTGCCTTGCATTCATGTCGGTTTCTCCCAAGAAGTGCCGATCTGTAGTTGACAGAGGGCTGCTCTAAAGGATACCAGCTTGCTACTGGCCGTGCTGCACCTGCCCCATCGCCTGCAGCATGGTGGAGCCAAAGGGATGTGCTGATGGATCCTAGGCCTGTTACTGATCATTTAAAGCATGAGCACGCCGCTCTTGCACCACGGCATCTTAATTTCAATGAGCCCTGCCCACAGTGGATGCACACGCGCACACAACATGCTAATGCATGTACACCCTCATACGCATGCCATAGACGTCCCTGCTCAGAGCTCACACAGTGCCCCTTGGGTTAAAATTGTTGTTTAGAGCCCAGGCAACAGCTGAGGCGGTGCCTGAGCCCTCAAGCTTGGTGGTTTCTGGCGTGCTGGAGGGTGCCATGCTGGAGGTCCTAGCCGCACAAGGTGTCGAGTGCAACCCCTCCACGCAGCTGGTGCGCAAGTAGTCAAACTGCTGCAGCGTCTCCAAGATGCAGCGCAGCTCTATCTACTAACCCAACTCTTAAACAGTTTTTTATCGCTGTGATCAAGCACTTGAATTCAAGAGCGCCCAAGCGTATTGTGCTGATGTGTGGTATGCTTGTTGAGGTTGGCACAGGATTTTAGCTTCCCTGCAGCGCAAGACCTGCATGACCTGCATGAGATTGCGGCATGCAATGCGCGTGCTTTGATTGCAAAAGGACATTGGCGCAAGCAAAGGGCAGCTTGAGCAGCAAGCCTGCCGTGGCATAGAAAGCTCTCATGCTACAGGTGCATTGAATGCGGCATTTATTTGCAGATAAGATGGAGGCCGTCTGTATACATATCCGTACATGATTGGTGGGCACCACCACAAGGCACGCAAAGCACTGCTTGGCCTTGTGTTGCAAAAGTTCTGGAACACTTGTCTGATTTTGCACCACAGGTGGTGACGTGCGAGGTCTGCTGCCGCCCGGCCACGCGCAGCTGCTCGGCTTGTGGCATGGCTGTGTGTGAGCTGTGCACTCGACGCATGCATGCCAAGGTACAAAGAGTGTGCTATCTTATTACAACACCATTGCCAGCTCTTCAGCCAACGTTTTTGCCTCTGCAGAAGCACAGGTGCTGCAGAGTCCCGGGTATGAGTGCACAATGCTACAAGCACACGCCTCCCACCAGATACAACTCCTCAGTAGAGCATCTATGCTATCCCATCCGTGGATAACATTTTGAACAAGAAAGCCAAAGAGGATGCTGCATGTCTGCTTTTCGTCCAGGGTGTGCATGGCATGCACTGGCCTGTGGTGGTTGCCCCTGGATCCCTCAGCCTTCGCATTGCCAAGCATGAAATGGAGCGCAAGGAGATGATGGATGCAGCAGAGTGAGTACATTTTGTTGCTGGAGGATGTGCTTTGCCAGCGAGGTTCAAATTGAAAATGACAGCAGGCTTGCTGGTTTTGTAGTGAGTGGCCCCGAGCATGCCTGTGCACTTGGTATCATTTCTGTGTGTAGTGACTTACATTTTATATGTCTTTGCCATCTATCATTGCCAAATTCATGTCTCACTCTGGCAGCATGGCCCGACCATCAGAGCCTCAGGATCCTCCTGCAACAAAAGTCACGTGTTGCTTGTGTATGTGGCCCTTGAGCTGCACAATTGAGATGCTCAGCGTGATTCTTTTCAAAGCAATTGGCAAGAAGCATGCACATCAGAAAAGAGAAGAAAAGTACTAACTACAATGTAGGCAGTAGAGCACTCCATACACAACAAAGGAAGACAGGTCTCTTTGGGCCAAAGCACCGAGAGTGCCCTCCACTGAATGCTGCCCGAAAAAGCATACCTGGCAGGACATGGCCAGGATACATGCCACCTTCAGAACGGGCATTGCGACAAGAATTCGTGGAAGCTGTGGTTCTGGCATCTGTCAAGCCTCAGAGACAGGTAAATGCTGCCCCATCTGGCAGCTTGCGTTGAAAAACAGGGTAGCCAGGCAAAAGCTTGGATTGCTCAGCCTTTACAGCGCTTCAGGAAGTCCTGGTCAAAACGGAAAAAAAGACCAGGCTTGTTCCATCAGCCGTGATCCGTCCTATCATGCACAGCTGGCTTCCAAACTGTTCATCATCATCAAGATGCACGTTGATTCTATGCTGCGGCAGTTCCCAATATAGCAGTCTGGCTCTCACAGCTGTCTAGAGGGAGAGTATTTCACCGTCTGCTGTGATGACGCATCCATTGAGAAAGGGTGGTACTGTGGTTATCGCACTAGGAACACACCACTGTGGGTCCAGATGTTCAAGCCTGGAACAAAGAAATCCTCACTGTTGGTGCAAATGCTAGAAGGCAGGCATGCTTAGCAGGGGTGTTGACCATTGCCCTGTTACAGCAAAACATGTGGCCACATCTTTTGACGCCTTCTACTGCTCAACATCTTGCAGGTTCGATTTGATCCAGACCTCTCGCAGTATTACATGTGGACGCAGACCAAGTTTGCAGTTTACTTGGCCGTGCACATCCCCATAGGTGGGTGAGCTGCCCTCCAAAGTGTGTTAGCCTACAAGTTGCAGGTTCAACCAGGGGGCGGGACTTAGCACTCAAGTTCAACCAGGGGGGGCAGGCCTTTGCACTCAACGCCAGGTGCATCTGGTCAGCTCCTACAACTCACTATCCCAGCATAAACACTTGGCATACCCCAGGTAGCAGGCAGACGGGATCACCTCTTGCTGTGCTGCAGAGCATGTGCGCGCATCCAGAACACTCCTCACACCGCTTGACTTGTCACTGCACCACATTAGATGGTATTCTGATGCCCTGTTGTCGGTCTTCATTATTTTTTGGTCCGTTTCCTTTGAAATTGCAGGCGGCCCTGATGTCCCTGCAGTAGTGCATGTTGAGGAGGTGGAGGAGTGCGGCAGCAAGAGGGTGATTCTCTCCGTAGGGGCCAGCAGGGCGGTGAGTGGCACAGCTTCCTCCCACCGCCTAAAGCTGCCATGCGCTGCACCAGCAGCCTGTGGCATGCTTGAGCAAGCAGGCCAAGGCCACTCCAAGCTTCCCATTGCTGCACCAGCTGGCTGCAGCTCTCCTAGGCTGGCCTTGCTTGATGCCAGCCTGGGCAAGGTGCCACAGAAGTTGGCCTCGCATCAGAAAGGCGCGCTGGGGGGGCTGCGGGGTGGAGCGGCTAAATTGAAAGAATACGGCCAGTCAGTTAGGCAAATTGAGGGGGGCTTAGATGCAAGGGAGGCGGATGACAGCAGCGAATGCAGAGACAGCAACATTAGTGCAGCTAGCGCTGCAGGCACTGCTGCGGGATGCGTAGATGTCAGGGAGGTGGATGACGGCAGTGACAGTTGCAGCGATGCAGGCCCTGAGGCCAGCTCTGGATGCGATGACAGCCGCAGCACGTTTGGCGAGTGCGGGCTGAGCAGCGCAGGGAGCGTGCACGAGGGGCAGGAGGCGCGGGAGCTGCAACAGGAGGTGCAACAGGAGGTGCAACAGGAGGTGCAGGGCGTACCCGCCCTGGCAGCCGTTGAGCGGGCGCTGGCAGGGCAGCTGGACACCAGCCTGCCCTTGGAGATCACAAGGTGGGTGTGTCACGACTGTGGGCAAGGATTCATGCTGATTAATCCTGGGCAATACATGTAGGGTCCTGCTCACAGGTCCAGGGGGCAGAGGTGCCTCGGCAGAGCCGTTGCACCTTGAAGCAGGGCTGAGTGCCTCTGTTGGGCTCATCCCTAAAAAGGGCTGAGTGCCTCTGTTGGGCTAATCCCTAAAAACCTTATCCTGTGGGCATGCCGATGATGTCCGTAGACGTCACAGGACAATGGTGATGACAAAGGCGATGATGAATTATTAATGACAAGGAGGATGAAAAGGATGGTGTTGCTGATGGCAGTAATAAGGATAAGAAGGATGAGGATGAGGATGATGTGACATTGCGATCATGTGTGTGTATGTGTGTTTGCATGAAAGTGCATGTATGTATGTGTGCGCTGGGCTGATGCGGCAGTAAAAGGCACCAGAAGGACTCCAGAGAATTCTTGTCCGATACATTCAACTGAGAGGCATGATGCGCGGCTGCAACTGCATGCTCAACCAGGAGCTGCACTGTGTTGCGTCACTGGTGTGGCAGCTCTTTCCCAGCTGAAGGGCAGAGCTTCCTTCCCTGAAACCAAGCCTCACAGCCTGACCAGCACTTCCCTGAAAAACATGTGCATACACACCAGTGGAACCTCTACCATACTCTCCCTTTTCTGTACTGCGGTTGCTGGTACGCCGCGTTGCCGCATGCGGATGTGGCCCGGCACATTGTCATGCAGGACGCTGGACAACCGCTTTGTGCTCATTGCCCTGCCCAAGGCTGCAGCGGGCACGGCGTGGCCCTCTGTATTTGTGGGGGATCCCACAGGCGCACGGTGCACACACGGTGGCAGCGAGCCTTTGTACCGCCTGGACGCGTCCGATCCTGAGGAGGTGCGTGCAAGCTGCGCTCGATGGAGAGCACTGCCTGGATGGGTCGAGCCTTGACGACTGGAGGAGGTGCGCACGCTGTGTGTCCAGTCTGTCCAGTGTACAGCTTATATACCTGAAGACAACATGCACACCAGCGGTTGGGCTTGCAACTGCTCTTGAGGGGGTGAGCTGTGTGCTGGTCCCATGGATCAAGGCATGGATGACTGTGTAGCACACGCATGTGTGGCGAGGCACTTTGCAGCTGCCCCTGAGGTGATGTTGAGTAAAATCAACTCCATCCTCTGATGAGCTTTCTGGTGTATGGCATGTGTGCTGAACCGTTGCAATTGAAGCTGGATAAGACCCTTCCATCAAGCCCCCCTAGTGGCCTCATGTGATTCTGCCTCGTTTTTTCATGGTGGAGAGTTGGACAATTTTTTTGACGGTGGAGAGATTTTGGGGAGGCATGCACATGATGAGCGCACAAACACCTTTGAATCCCGGGGTAAAAGGTTGGCTCAGGCAGGGTGGCTCAGCTCCGGGTTGGACTCTCACGTGCAACACTTACTCCAGTGGATGCTTGCAGTGAAGCAAACTAAACACACCAGGGGTATGAGGTTGCAAGCTTGCAAGTGTGCGATGCACAACTGCATGCACCTGCTGCGCATCTTCACCAGGGTGCAGGCTCACGTGGCTTTGACCCTGTGCCCAATCAGCTGGCTAGAAGGGTCTGAATCCTATATGACATAGCAAGTGCCCTGCCAGATGGTTCTGTATGCCTGCTCTGGCTGGCGTGGGCTCTATGTAGTCGTGGAATGGTCAGGTGAGAAGGCGCATGCTGAGGAGGGTTGCCAGTGCACACTCGTTTATGACATGCTGTGAACCTGCCCGAGCATGATCCAGCCCTGTTTGCTTTGCCTGGAATATTCAGGTGGTGATGGAAGTTGATGTGCCTGGGTGGACAACACCTGCGGATGTGAGACTCAGTGTTACATCCGCTGGCCTTGACCTGCGAGTTGGAAGGATAGGGCGTGCGACTGTGCTTGAGCTGCAGCGGACATTCAAGAGGTAAAGGCAGGCGATCACTTCAACATATTGTTCTTTGCTGCTGGTCAACGTCTTTTAGCCTTCCAACACAGCAGGCCACTAAACTCTGGCGAAGTCAGCAGGCTGGCAGCAGCAGCACTACAGCAGTGGCACCTGCAGCCTCGTTGACCACCATTGGCTGTCTACTGTCTGCTGCTTGCTGCAACTGCGGCTGCCGCCTGTGAATGCAGGGCAGTGCAGGCAGAGCAGTGCACCTGGACACTGGAACAGACAGGAGCTGCTGCGCTTGGAAGTGGTGGCGGCAGCAGTGGCAGCAGCGGGGGCAGCGGGGGAGGATCCAGTGCACAAAAGATCTGCGGCATCCGTGGCAGGACTGAGCAGGACTTCGCATGCGCCCCTTTCCGGAGGGGCTTCCTTGCGCGCCCTGGTGGGATCCTTGTGCTTTGACTGTTTGAGAAGGAGAAGGTGACACAGGTCCTTGCCTGCAAGGCGGCAACCCTGAGCAGTAAGCCAGAAATTGTTGACGTCGGCAGCATGCAAGCCTCACCCACCACCCTTGTCTGTTTGTTTCATTAGACATCTGCATTGAAGTGTTGAAAGCGGCTTGCAGCACGGCTCTTTTTGTAAGCAAGTTGTATGCGTCAAGTGGGCAGCGCGAGGCTTGCTGCTTGTGAATATCTGCCCATACACTCAGGTGCGTATGAGGGGCTTCGCCATTTTTCCCTGGTAATCAAGGCCCCATTCAGCTTGAGCATTAATTCCCTCTAGCACCAAGAAATTTCATGCTCGTGTGTGCATTCAGTTTCGCCTGTCAACTGGTCCAAGCACCTTGGAACCAAAATGTTAAGGCTGAGCTTTTGGACACACCAAGGAGAGGAGATACACCATCATGCAGGCAAGCTCTTTGTTTGCTCGTATACTTTTTTGCAGTTTGAAATGTCTGTCTCCTTTTATGAAAAATTTGCGTACACGCCAGAGTTGGCGACATGTAGGATCACGTTGAAACAAGGTTTGTAGTTGTCCTCCTGTGGCTAGTCAGGTCAGATGTAAGTGTGCCGTGCCTTTGTTTTTGTTCAATCCTAATATTCCGTCATCTGACACAATAAATGAGAAAGGAGCAAGCACCATCAATGTTTGGTCTTGACAAGGTTCAAATTGTGTGTGCAGCTGCATTTCCAGGGCGCAGCAGTCGAGAAGCCAAGATTGCTTCATTCTTCAAAGAGGATGAGGATCAATTTGGCTTGAAGTGCATGCTTCAGGTAAATCTTGATCAAAAAGCCAACATAACAGCATGTCAATTGACCAGTCATTCCATCAAGTCACAATATGACAAACACGCACCTTGTGAAGCACTTGCTGCTACCAGCGTTTCTGATGCCGAGCTACAGAGTGAAGGTTGCATGCAAATTTTCTGCTTTTCAGATAGATCATGCCTTCAAAATTCAAAAGAACAAGGTTGGATGGACCTCCATGTACTTGGTGTAAGTGCGCACCCGCAGTCAGTGATTCCAAAGGGTGTGCATATGCTGGATAGCACTTTTGTTATTTTTGGCTTGTTTAAAATGAATTTAGAAATCAAGTCTGCGTAAAACCCACTTTGATGCCCATATGATGCTCACGCAGGCTTTTGTGTACCGTACCACCGGGAAGGTCTATGTTTGCAGTGGAGAGGCAGGGCAAGGACGCTGGGTAGACCGCGTTGCTGAACTGCCTCAGGTGCAAATTAAGAATGTGCTTATTTGAATAATGCAGAGGGAGTTTGCAGAATGCAACTTGGCTTTCCTCTTCTGACCTGTAAGGACCTTTAATTGGTCCACACAAGCGATAACTATCCATTTATCCCTAGGGCATAACCTTTCTTCAAAAGCCCATTTTTTGCATCTTGGCTGTGATGCACTTACTTTCTTCAGCTACATAACCTGGGTAACCCTTGATGTGATGTTTCTTAGAAGGCAACCTTGGATCAATGAGATAACTTGTCATATCAGGTACATGCGTGCCTACGATTCTCATACTTTCATCATATGTTTAAGTCCAGTGTTCAAAATGTACACCTTTAAAGCACTGCACTCAGCATGGAAAGCATTCCATGAGCAGTCAATTAAGAGCACCAGGGAGGCGACAAAGCCCATTTTCATGGCCAACCCATTGATGTTGGTCATTCAATGCAATTTGCAGGTGACTCCACATCCCTAATAAGAATCTGGCAGTCATATTCACCTGAGAAATAATACATGTCACACCTCCTTTTTCGTCTGCTTGCAACACAGGAAGTGAAGGATTTGGTACCCAATTATTGAGCTGCTCTCCAATGAGCCTCAACCCTTCAGGAGCTACTTATGGAGATCATCCTGAGAAATGGTTTCTTCAAGGTCTCATTTATCGAATTGGTAGTACCAAGTAGATACTAAAGGCAAACAAATACCATATGGCATGGCTGATCTGTGACCTAATCAGACTCTCTCTGATTTCGTTCCTCAGTGGCTTAACAAACTTAGCTATTTCATTCCACACTTCATGGCTACTGTTTAATTGGCAGTGACAACTTGTCACTTGAAGTGCCAGACCAATCATCCTAATGGCTGGCTTTTAACCCTAGAAACGCCTAGCTGCAACCCTGGAAAAATGAAAATGAAAAACTATGCGGGCAGTAAAAATCCCTGCATTAACTAAAAAAGGAGACACATTGGCCTGAAGAGCGCTCCACCAGAGAAAACAATTTTCAAAAGCATTTTACGAAAGTGAGGATATGGAGGGTGACAAGCCGCCCCCTGCTCCAGATCAAGACTTTAGGAGCAACTGGTTTGTTCAAGAGCGTGTCTGGTTGTAGTCAGTTTGTGCAAATAATCCTCTGAGTGCGCATGCAATCCAAGAGCAGTTGTATGGGATTTTTGTGTAGAAGGTCAGGCTCTTAAAGATGATCATCACAAAGTTAAGTATAAGTATAAAGCATTAGAGACATGAATAGAGCCTCCCACACCAAGAGGGATCTTTAAGATGATCATCATGGTGTTAAGTATTACAGGTATAAATAGAGCCTCCCAAGAAGGATGGTATGAAGGAGGAAAATTTCAGCCTTTGAGCGCTTACAAAGGTTGCATAACCTTCCTTGTAACCTCTGCCTGACCGACTCCTTACATAACTTAATCCAAGCTGCCACTTTGGGACATTTGTTTTATTGGAACAATACAGAGAAGATAAGCTTACAAGGAAGAAAGCAGGGGCTCGTTATGGTACCTTGGCGTAACTTCTGACGGACACTTAACATGACAGCATCCGAGCATGCAGCCACACCAATGCTTGCAGCAGCTCATCGTGTACATGGGGTTGTAAGGGATACTGCCCTATGCGACAAATGTTTTGCTTCTCTTTGGCTATCTAAGGCATGTGTACTTACAGGTGGTTTGTACGGCTGTCAGACTTGGAGCAATTGGAGCAGGTTCTTACGTGAAGGTGATGTATTTAGGTCTAACCTACAGACACTGCCCTTGAATTCCAGAAAGGGCTCCCTAGGAGCGAAGCAGTCTGCGCCTAGTTGGGCCATGCTGCGTGAGTGTGAGCATGAACCTCTGCAATCTTATTGGTTTAGAGCTGCTAGTGAATTTCACAGTGGCCTTTTGTCCTCCAATAGTGACACTCTTAAGCAGGCCCTTCACACAGACCTCAAGCTCCTGCCTCGGGCTAAAACACGTCGGGCTTTGAACATCTTGTGCGCCTTTGAGGTTAAGGATGAGAAAAGTGTGGAGGGACATTGCTGACATGAACCCTCTGGAAAGCGACAACAAACTGGTGACTTACCATTCTTGGTTTACCTGTCCTCTCTTAGATCTTCAAGCTGATTCACGCACTTGGGTGCGGAATGGGGGTGCCCCCCTGATGCCTCCTCGCTATCTGCACCTTAATCTCCCTAAGCATGTTATGAGGAATGTGAGCAGCTTTTTCTTGCGAGCACATACTCTCGCGGTGGAATCAACCATCTGGCGCGGTGGAAATGGCCACTGTGACAAGTATTCCTGTGCTGCTGTTCAAAATGAGGTGCATGTTCTTTTTCACTGTCAAGACTTGTTTGTGTGCTCTCTCCAAAGAAAGTACACTTTCCTTTTCTTCCCTTTCTGCCAGCCCTTTTCTATGGAGGCCCCTAGTATTCCCATGTAATATTCCACATGCCTTGCCTAGTCAGACTGTCTTTGATTTTCTTTCTCAACGGTACAATTGATTCTGCCATTTCATCTCACAGACATCATGGCTGGCAAATACCAGCAACATACAAATCAGCCTAAAAACCAGGCTGGTGGTTAAGCCTAATTTGTTAACTTGAAGATTAGCATGGCCACTGCGCGAGGATGACCATTGATAGATAAAGCTGCCTCTGTTCAGAGTGAAGCAATGTGACCCTTGCCTTCTTTAATTTGCCTGAGCATGGCATGTCCTGGCCAGGGGGATTTCATCAAATTGCAGGCAATTATCATCAATTTTTGTCCATAAGTATTTCCAAAACATCTGTCATAATTGCAGCACCAATTTTATGTCCACCTGGCAATTGATGCCTAACACAAACAAGTTCTAATGATTTTCAAGAGATACCTCCAAGTCACTTTTCATTGTATTGCTACTAGGTAGCAAGGTACAAGCAAACCTTCTAATGAGACTGCCAATGCGGGTGGTCAAGCTCGATGTGACTGGAGCAGGAGGCGTTGGGCAGCAGTCCCCCTGTTTGCTGCAGACACCAGATATGCTGCTGTTTAGCCTCAATGTGTACGTGTGTAGTTCGCAGTCTGCTCTCTCACAGCCAGGTGCCTACCTTCCCTGCATGGACATCAGCCTCGTGCTCAGCACAGATGCGCACTACACAATGAGTGTATGCTGTATTCAAAGATGGCACCACTGAATTCCTTACCAGTCTCAATGTTTCTTAAGCAGACTTGCAAGCCTGCTCCTCGAACAATTGTTCGAGCATAAAAAGGGTTGTTGTACCTGCAGGTATACCAGGTGTACCTGCAGGTGTACGTACACAGGGGGCCTGATTTTTGTCCTGAAGGCTACGTGCCTAGGGGGAGCCTTTTGACTGGCCAGCTTTTTGTGCTGCAGTGGCCAGAAGACCGCATGCCATGGATGCCTGAGAAAAAGTGCGTTGTGCAAGAATCGCGAGCAAGCCTAGAGCAGGTTACATTCATAAGCTACTGTGTGAGAACCCCTTTGATTTTCCCTTTGCCCTTGTGTATTCCCGATAGGCTGCTGAGGTCGAGAACCATGACGAGCCTCCCAAGGCAGGAGGGTTTGAAGATTTTGATTGTCAGGTATAGCTGTTTTACCCACTTTGCCCAATCGGTCAGATGTGGCCACCGATACAGGGAAGCTTTTAGATGCAACTTCATTTGTCCATATCATGAGCAGATTGCAACCATACAGCCTGGACATTGGCATGATGCAAGGGTGCCTAAGACTGCACCAAATGTCTTTTGCAGATTTAGACCCGACTGCAAGGTCAGAAGATGGCCACTCCAGGGAAGTTTGGTTGCTAGCTTAAAAGGGATACTATCCTGAAGGAGATGCAATTTGAGGAAAGCACGCATGACGCATATGTATTACAAGGTTACAAGAATACAGATTCAGTCAAGAGCCTGCTCATGCATGACAGAAATGAGATGACGACTGGTATTGCTGCACAATAATTAATATAGCTGCTTACGAATGAGTTTCTATCAAACAGGCTGCCTGCCTTTCTTGCAGCAAGATAGCATGCCTTAGTTGGATTGACGCAGATTGCCTCTGCTGTGTGGGGTGCTCAGATAATTTCCTGTGTATATTACTCTAGTAGCCCAGCAGGCAAAACATCTGGCCGAAGGTTACTACAAGCTCCGGATAGTCGAGCAGGCGGCGGGGCACCTGAGATGGGAAGTCGATTATCCACCCTCGCAACCTGTGGGTTCGGGGTTCGAACCTCACTGGAGGCCACAACCGGCTAAGCTGCCCTCGTTCG
>LKMJ01003180.1_pt1 | contig 15251 bp, 19 predicted proteins | sample 643391 | NCBI WGS metagenome assembly LKMJ01 (sample SAMN04112250, study PRJNA286221) | soda lake metagenome | biome: soda lake; feature: Kulunda Steppe; material: water; isolation source: sample PL-Br10 brine of Picturesque Lake | place: Russia: Kulunda steppe | collected 2010-07
CTCCCACCCTCAATGCCACCCCCTGCCTCCAGCATCTCCTATGCGCCAGCCCCAGCAGCGCCGGCGCACCCACACATCATCCCCTTGCAGGGCGGCTGCTGGCAATTCATCCCTACGCCCCCTGCGCAGCAGCAGCCCGCCGCCCCGCCAACTGCAGCGCCCGCGCCCTCCTTGCCGCCGTACGGAGGTGCGCCTGCTCAAGACCCCACCCTCCAGCAGCCGCAAGCCACCCCTGGGCAGCACACGTGGGCCCCTGGGCCTGCGCCAACTGGGTATGGCACGTACCAGCCCGCGCTTCAGCACCAGCAGCAGCCTGCTGCCGCATACGCAGCGCCAGCTAACCAAGCATACCAACACCAGTACGCCGTCTTTGGGGCCCCCAATGCAAAAAGGGCCAGGGTCGAGCCTGCACACCACCAGCACCCGGCAGCGCAGTACGCTAGTGCGTACCTGCAGGACAGCAATGAGATCAGGCTGGAATGAGAGGGGCAAGCCTCCTCGCCTCCAGCACCCTGCAAGGCAGTATGCTCGTGCCTACCTGCAGGACAGCAATGAGACCAGGCTGCATTAAATGAACACAACCCTGCCTCTGTTGGCCGGTGACGGGCAGAGTGGTTTCGGTGGCTTAGAGTTTGGAATTTGTGCCTACTAGACACTTGGATGAGTGTGGCATGGCTTGAAGACATTTTTTGTTGCCCCTGGTGTTGCTGTAGCACTGGTCATTTGATGAGGGCGACCATGCCGCTGGCGTGCTCTCTCTGCCCCTTTCACTGCCGCGCGTAGCAACTTGCTAAGAATGGAATGTGATTTTCCCTAGGTTGACTTTCCGATTCTTTTAACTTTCACCAGCCCAAATCAGTTTTGATTGAGGACTGCAAGCCCTGCAGGCAACATAGGCCTGCGGGAGGTGCATGCTTACTAAGCTACATACTATGTTGCCAGCAGCTTCTGACAATTTCAGGAATGTGATGTCATGTAAATGCATGCAACCATGTCATGCTGAATGCCTGTACAATGACCCACATAAGTAGAAGAGTTCAGGGACACCCGCAGAAAAGAGAAGAAAAACTACGTAGGCAGTGAAACCACTCCCTACGTCAATTAAGGAAAAGGAGACACATTGGCTCAAATAGCCGTGAGGGGCCTCCACCAGGGAAAAGGAAGAACTAGCGAGGATTTGGAGGGTGACAAGCAGCCCCCTGCTCCAGACCAAGACCTAGAGAGCAACTGGATTTTTAGCAACTGGTCATTAGGCTGGTCGATTTGACAGCATACTTTCACTGAGATTTAGCCTGGCACACAGCCACAATCTGAATATGTAACGCTCATTCAGCATTTTTCAAAGGGTTGAAAAAAGAAAAGAAAATATGAAAAAAGAAAAGAAAAACTATGTAGGCAGTGAAGCACTCCCTGCATCACTTAAGGAAGAGAGTAAGCACCACCAAAGAAAACAAAAGAAGTCAGTGGGGATCAGGGGGATGACCAGCAGTACCCCATTCCTGGTCTTTATTAAGAGCTGATGAGTATTGAAGCGTCTCACCAGCTAAGTGCAGTGCCAGATTTCAAATGTGTGCTGCATCGTGACCCAAAGCTTGATTGAGTCAGTTGGTGGAGTATTTTGTCCTGTCGTCAGTTCAGCTATAGCTAAGCCCAATGGCACATTTGTGATGACAGTGACATGCCGTTTGCTTGGTTGCAGAAGTCTCAGTATGACAGAATATGCCCACAATTGCGCTAGAGAAGCATTTTATGTTATCCAGCTGTGCAGTAAGATATTCCTGCCGGTGCCCTTCTGCTCTCACGCAGCAACTTTACTGTCTAAGTGTTGCATGTTAACCTAACTTCTTCATGCACTAATAGTTTTTTTATGAGCAGGCTAGCAGTTGCACTTCTTCTAGAAGTCAAGTTGACTGAAGGCCTTTTTCTTATAACCCTTGTACACTTAGCTTCTGTGGTTCGACCGACTGTGCAAGGATCTGGAACACACAGCTATATCTACGTGTAAGACTTTCAATAAGGTGTTATAACTTATTTAAAGCCTTACACACAGATATAGCAGTGTATTCCAAATCCTTGCGCAGTTCATAAGTGATTCATCTGAAGTCTCCCGGAAAAGGTTCCCCTCCCAAAATTAAGACATAAACGACTAGTTGATATCCTAGTAGGATATGAACTTTCTAAACTAAAAAGACCACTAATTCTGTATCCTCCAAAACTTTCGAAGAACTGGGGCTTGCAGTCTTTCTTGTATGCCACTCCTTGGAGATCATCTCCAGGTGTTAACCCAGTATCTCCTCCAGACATCAATTCAGGTACCAGGCCTGATAGGCATCAGCTGCTCTTGGCAGGCAGAGTCATGTTACTGAGCCCCTCGGCGTCATCCCATTGTAAACCCTCAGTGCCACAGTGGCGACCTCAGGTAAGTGACTATGACTATCAAGTGAGGACAGCTTTGCAGAAGCACTGCAAGGTGAGGATTACATACCAAGTACAGCAAGCAGCGTATCTGCAAGGACAACGAAAGGCTGTAAGGCAGATGTTTTGCCACAAACCACATGCCAAAATTCCTGAGTGCATAGTGGACCATTGTATCAAGTGTAAGCCGAATATTTGGCCAGTCAGTGCAAAGGGTTGCTGAGCTTAATGTACAAAAAGGCAACAACTCTTCAGCAGCAACCAAGGATGAATGGATAGCTATGTGCAGGAAACTCAATAGTTCTTGCAGCAGTCTCATGAAACCATTTCAGGTGACATCTGGTGCAGCTGCATAGCATATTTATCTTCAGGCCTTCTTCAATTGGATTTACCTGGGCAGTATGCGCAAGCCTGTGGCCCTGGCAACATCATCTTAAATGCGAACACTCAGGGAGCCAGCGCAAAAGGGTTGAAGCCTGTGAGCCTGTACCCTTGGATAGCGCCATTGAAGACAGGACCCACGTTGACCTCTGTCTGCTGCTGCTTGGTAATGCTGTCGAAGACTGCCGCAGCAACCTCCTCAGGGGACTGCACATGATAAGACATGGTGCAAAAGGGGGAACAGCAATGAGATTCAACCAATCTTTGGGCAGCTCAGTTGGCGTGGATAATTCATCAGACCCTGTGACATGGTGGTTGGAGATGTCCTGTAACACGGTGGTTGAAGACGTCCTGTGATATGGTGGTTGAAGATGTCCTGTGACATAGCGATTGGAGATGTCCCGAGCAATAGCTGTGATAGGCGTCTTTGAGCAGGCACACAAAATCAACTACCGGGAATTGTGCTGTGCATGATTCACACACACACCAGCAGAGATAAGATACATAAGCCTTTTCATAGCCACCACTGTCATGTCCTGTTTTGTGTGTGGGTATTCAGGACAATATTCTCAGCAGCTAAGCATGGCATCGACGTCACATGGCAATGAGACTGAGGGCTTGGCTGCGGGCAAGCCATTGTACTCTGGCACTATTACTGGCACAGATCACACGGTCACCCAGAAAAGTATTAAAGGGGGCACAGCCCATGCATGCCATGATTGCACACCACAATTGTTCTGTGCGCATTAGCGGCTTACCTGCACAAGACCACCTGCCTGGCCCATCATCGTGTTCATGGTCTCACGGGCCTGGTCTCCCTGGAATCATCAAGACGCCAGGCAGGCACTTGCCCACATTTATTCTCCTCACAAGCACATTCATTTTCTTCACTTGCACATTCAAGCCAGAGAGACACCCACGGCTATGTCCTGCATCAGCTTCAAGTCACACAGTTGAGGCATGCCTGCATCACGTTAGTAGATGGCATAAAAAACTAAAGCATGAGCTCTCACCTGCTTTCCATACCACTGCGCTCGCTCCAGGAAGTTACTCTTGATCACACCTGTAGTGGGTCATCAGACAGCAAGAGCTGAAAAGAACGTGCCTCAGCAACAATTCCTGTGACACTTCTGAACTATTGGAGAGTCTTCTTTGCTTGCAGTATTTTTGACTATCCACAAACAAACACCCTTTTGGCTCCTTCCCCTCAAGAGCCCTATTTTGCAAAGAAATCCATGAAGGGAAAGCATCTAGCTTACTAGGGTGCACAGTGCCCACAGAAATGGAAAAGCATCTAGCTTACCAGGGTTCACAGTGCCCACAAAAATGGAAAAGCATCTAGCTCACCAGGGTTCACAGTGCCCACAAGAATGGAAAAGCATCTAGCTTACCAGGGTTCACAGTGCCCACAAGAATGGAAAAGCATCTAGCTTACCAGGGTTCACAGTGCCCACAAAAATGCCACTGCCACGTAACTCATCCCTCAGCACGTCTGTGAAGCCAATTAAAGCGTACTGTAGGACAGAAACGCAGACAAGAAAAAGCAGAGGTATGGTCATTATTCAATTTAATCTCTTTCACATCAGTTTAGTAAAAGATTGACTGAAAGCAGTGAAATTACAGGAGCTTCACCTTGATTTACAATGGGTGCTGCTCAGATGGAATTACAGAGCATCTGGAATTTGACAAGTTTTCTAGTTGATTGCCCTTGTCGTCTGCTTACCTTTGAGGCAGTGTAGATGCTCATGTTCTTCAGAGGAATGCGCGCTGCAAAACTGTTCACCTGCAAGCATAACATGAGGAACCAAGGCGGCAGAGAAAAAGAACAAGCTGAGCGAGAAACAAGAATCTTGGCATGGAAATGAGGGCTTCCTTGGATATGCTTTGGGGATTCTTGCATGCTGCAAAAATTACACACCTAGAAGAACCTTAAAACTATCCACACCATGCAATCTACATAAGGACAAGCACAAAGAGAATTCTTGCACAGCTTGACAGATGGGGTATGTATCAAAATCCGAATTTAGGTACATTGCTTAAGCGCACCATGACAATGGCAGGTCCTGGCACATTTGCCCCTGGTGAGCCTTGTCGCGTCTTGGCACGCAGCGCGGACGCACGCAATGCAGGCAGCATGGCCTGTGTCATGACCATGTGGCCTGTGAAGTTGATGTCCTGCATGGGCGCGGCAAGTGCAGTTTAAAGACATGCATGCATTCCAGTGATTCATACAGCCAGGATGTGCTGATGGTGCAAACCAGAATTTTGCTGAGTCAATGGCGTTACTTCTACATGTCATCCTTCCTAGTTCATACCAAGCCCAACAGGGTCCAAGCGTGTCAGCATAAGCAATGGAAGAGGCAGGTGCCTTCAGAGCACTGTGTTAGCATGAACGTGCTTAGCTTGCATGCTTGCTTTCTGGCGGCCGTCATGGGGGAGAGCAAAGCATTGGGACCAGCCGTACCATTAGCTTGCGCGCGGCGTCAATGGGGGTGTCCTCCACGGCCCCGGTCGCACACACGCCTGCATCACACGGTCCAGACGTGCTCAAGCTGTGACTCAATGGTCGACGAGGCTGGTGTACAGGGAGTTCATGTGTACCCTGTGATGACAAACTGTCAAAACATGCTGGGAGCACCTACGCTACCATGGTGTATGTGTTTGGACGTATAAATATCTGCCCCTCGCGTTCCAGGATCACAGTCTAGTGTGCTCAGCCTGTATCCTTTCTCAGGCGAGGACAAAATAAAAGAAGCCTAACCCATCCATGTTCTTCTGAGCTGCTTATCCCACAAGTGTTGCACCTCGCTGTCACTTCCAAGACTGTTAAGGAAAGTGTTGCGGCTCACCAGCGTTGTTCACAAGTACAGAGATCTCCTCGAACAGTTCGCCTGCAGTACTGGCGAGTGACTTGATGGCATCCTCGTCAGTGATGTCCACTGCAAGTGCACAAGCATTTGGGCAGCTTGTTGTGACAAGCAGGGTTGTCACATGAAATGTGAAAAACATGGAGACTCCTCAAGTTGAGGAGCAGGAACATACTCTACCTCTCAGACGCGTTGCTGGTCAGCATGTATGAATTGATGTTAACTAGTTGTCAAGCTTTTGGTGATGCCAGAGCCATGACTGTGATTTGACAGCAGTGTGCAGGCGTCCAGCAGGGGCAACAGAACCTCACAGCGGGGAACACATCCGAGGGTGTGTTTCCTGTCTGATGAAGGACAGATGTCCCCTGACTAAAAATGAAGCACGATACAGCTGTCAAGTAGCATAGCAGGTCATGGGCTCCTTGCAGCATGTGGCGCCTGAACACACACCTGACACGGCCATGACCGCAGGGGACTTGGTGGGGTTGCTGGACGCAGCTGCCTTGCCTGCCTCCTCCAATGTGGTTGGGCTCCTAGATGCGATGATGACGTTAAAGCCTGCCTTGGCGCACTGGATTGCGAGGGCGCGCCCCACGCCTTGTGATCCGCCGGTGATCTGCAGGCGCAGCAAATGGGGCGGCAGTGCAGTTAAACATCCAAAAATATTGTGCCAGCAAAAATGTGTGCACATCTGAGCCGCCTACAGCCTGCAAGCGTATGCACACAGAGGGACACTAGGCGCGTCTCATTGGGGGTACTCAACAATTCCAATCGGCTCCTATGCGCCGGCTCTTTCTGAACAAACCGATCTGGCAAGGTCTGCATGTTTGCATACATTGTGTTGGGTGATTCATGGCTGAGCTGGTGCACATCATGGGGTAGTTTGGAAGAAGCTCAAAGCTCAGGTCCTTTACGAAGTCCCACGAGCCCCACGATAAGGTGTCGCAAAAGGACAACCTAGCCATGCGCGAAGACGCGGAGCTGCTACTGCTAGTGGACAGCCAAGATGCATGCCGGTCAAGCATGCTGGAAAAACAAAAACCCAAGAAGCCCAGGTTTGAGCAATGACAGGGTACCTTCAGCCAACTTCACTTTAATATGGGGTTGCAAGCCAGTGCACTCACCACCACCGTTGAGCCTGGAATCTTCTGCTGGGGTTGCTCCTGCCACGACTTGTACACAATGGTGGCACCTGTATGAATGCACAGGGAGAATGAGTTTGTCGGGACTTCCTGTGTAAGGGCCTGACTCAGGAGACCAACTCTCTGGCAATGTCTCTTAGTAAAATGGCTCTGCTCACTATTGCATCCCTGATAGATTTAGGAAGCAAGCGAATCGGCACACTCTGGAGTGGTGCAAATTTTGTGGTGCATTTTGCGCCCTGAGTTGCTAGAACTCACTTTTGTCGGACCACTTACTCACGAAGAAGAATACTTGCCTGTTGCGGCTGCTTGTGTGACAGGCACCGGCAGGTTGGAAGAGCTGGCATTTTCGGACGAGCTAGGAGCCTCAGGTGTGGCCACTTGCACTCTTGTACTTTCAAATCGCTGAGGATGGCTGGTTAGTACGTGGTGCTTGCTGTTTACCACTTTTGGAGCCGCAAATCTTGTGCCACTTGCAGTCTTGTGCAAGCCGGAGGACAGAACCCGATCCAACGCGTGGCTGAGCTGCATGCTGGTAGTCTCTTGTTATGAAAATTCGTAAGAATATAAACTAAGTCATTTTACCTCTCAAGTGTGTTCAACTTCATGTGTGACCTGACAGCATAGACAACAATCCACTTGGGACCACATGGATCCCAGGCAGCACCGCCGTGTTGCGCCCCCACGTAAGTACAAAGAACGCTCATGCTGAAACTGGACCTGTTATATTCGCTTTGCAAACACGCAAGAGCGCAAATGGCCCAATTTGCAGCTCTGCTTGGTCATCTCATTGTTGCAAGCAAGGCAGGAGCACTGAATTTCATCATGTCCGTTTGCAAGAATGCACCTTTGCAGTGAGTATGGTATAGCAATTTAATCACACATCGGCTCCTCCTCTGCTGTCAATGCCTCTGGGTGCTGACAGCTAAACACAGCGCTGCCCAGGCCCATGTCCGGAATGACCAGTACATGGATGAGTGGGAGGCAGCTTACGCTGAGCTTCAGGCGCTCAGCTGCAACGACACAGGTCCCGAGAGGACACCCGGAACTGGCCAGCAACGAGGCGGTTTGTCCCTTGCGCAGCAGATTGCGCTGCAGGGCTCAGGCTCCTCTCAACCCACCAGGCAGGCTGCTCCTGCTCCTCGTGCTCGCCCCTCACTAGCCCAGCAGCTGCAGCAGCAGCAGCTGCCGCCGGCGCCGCACCATCACCAGCAGCTGCCGCCGCCCACTCAGGTGCCCGCAGTGGCGCGACCAGCCGGCAGGATCACCGGCGGCAGGGGTGCACCGACGTCTGGTGGCGCTAGTGGTCTACCTTGCAGGTGCCCTCTGGCAGTGACACAAGGCTGGCTCACTGGACCAATAGACCCACAAGGTGAGCGCCCTTGTTGACGACTGGGCACACCAATGCTCTTGCATGCACGCCCATCAACATGGCGGTTCCACAGGCATGCACGGCATGAGAGCATTGATAGTCGCTGGGGTGCAGCAGCCCATGGCACTAGGGTTTACTCAAAGCCTGCTGCTGCCCTTGGCACGCAGGAACATTGTGCGACTTGTCAGACAGGCCCAACATGTGCTCCGCCGCCAACTGGGCCAAGACGGAGGTGGTGATCGGCTCCTCTGACCATGCCCTCTACGTTGTTGACGCAGAGAAGGTGTGGTAGGAGTAGCAAACGTATGAGGCGCCAGCAAGCAGCATGCCTCCTGATCTTGCTTGCTGAAATCGACTTGATGCCTCGTGTGACATAATCGGAGGTGGTTGGTATTTGATGGGAGCCCTGCGGATGAACGTCCTGACAACTTGTTGGTGATCGGTTAGTGACTCAGCCCCTGTGGGTGATGTCAACCACCAGGTTGAACCTTGAACCCCTTCAAGTGTCTTTTGCTGGCAGTCGATGACTGCGCTCTGTGCCCAGTCTTTCCCTTCCGAGGCACCTCTGTCTCCGCGTTCACTCGTAAGCTTGTGCACATGTGCGTGCATGCCAAGCAAGTGTGCCCTTGTCTCACCAGGCTTAGGAGGGGTAGGACTTGATGGAGGCCGTATCCAGCCCCCTGACGCATCGGCCGCTGGATCTGCTTTGCCACAGGGGAAGCACAAGCGCACGCTGTACAATAAGACAAACGGCCACTCCGAGTGGGTTACGTGCTGCACCTACACGGCTGCAGGTGGGGTGCAAGCAGGCTGAACTAGGACTTGGGTCAGCAAGCATCCATAGGGTTCCATGCAGGCTGCATCGAGCGGTAGAGCTGCGCTGCCTGAGGGTCTTATTGGTAGCTCTCTCATCAACCCTGGACTGCGATATCACAGCTGCATTTCGTGTGTGCAGGATCTATACACTGTACGTGTTGTATGCCATGCTTAGGCCCTCTGCATCAAAGCTTGTCCTTGTGTCGAGGATGCCTGTTCTCTGAGCACAAGCCGCCGCGCCCTTCGGCGCGTAGCTTGCCTGCGCTGTGCCCAGCTCTGAAGAACTGCCTTGCGACCTCTTCCAGGGGCATGTGAGAGTGAAGGGGAGAGAGGCAGTGTGCAACAACCAGCATGTGCTATGGAATCCAACACAGCAGTGCCTCTGCTTCATTGCCGCAGGTCATGTTGTGTCGGGAGGCATGGACAGCAAGCTGTGGCTGTGGCCTGGTGCAGGTGTGCGGGGCGTGGAGCTGCAGGGCCACGCGGGACCCATATCCCAGGTGTGCTCACAAGCAATGCGCTGCGATTGCTTGCCACCTGCAGCGCGCAGCCGCAGCCTCTGGTCGGGCTTGCTCACAAACTCTTGCTTGCTGCTGGACCTGCACCTTTGGCGCTTGATTGCAAACCCTGGCGCGCTCCGGACTGGCCAGGCTCCAGCTGCTCCACACCCTCCTAAGGCTCAACACCTGCTGCTTACTGCTGTGCATGCCTTTTGCCCACAAGCGCCCCAACTACCGCGCTCATGTTCAAAGCCTGGGTAGACTCCAGCACAAAGCTTGGGCAGACTCCAGCACAAAGCCTGGGCACATTCCAGCACAAAGCCCGGGCAGACTCCAGCACAAAGCCTGGGCAGACTCCAGCACAAAGCTTGGGCAGACTCCAGCACATAGCCTGGGCAGATTCCAGCATAGTCTGTTCCTGTCCCCCCCTCTCTCCCCCTGCGATTTACAAGGTCCCAGAACTTTCAGATCTGGGCGGCCTCCTGGCAGCTGAGGGTTTTTTGGGTCTGAGTCCTGGCACTGGCTTTGAGGGCACGAGCCTCAATGGGCCTAGCACCTGCCCGCTGCTCCCCTGTCATGTCCCACCTGCTGCTAGTGGGTGTGCACCTCTGGACAAAACCAAGGCGGGAGCGCTCATGCACACACCCTACCACTTGCATTTGTAGGTGGCATGGGATGGGCAGTCCGGCCTGGTGGTGTCGGCTTCGTACGACAAGACGCTGCGGCTGTGGGATGTAGGGGCCAGGGGCCGTGAAGTGGCATGCCTTGCTGGCCATGTAGCCCCGGTGCTGGAGATGGTCCCCCAAGGGGGCCTCATAGTTTCAGGCAAGTGGCGGCAGGCTTGCCCAGCACATTTACCAGTGGGCTTGACACCACCCTCGCCCACAGGCACTTACCTGCCTGCAGGCACTGCCTGCCTCAGCTTTTGGAGAGGGGCCAGGCATGTGTGCTACGTGATGGGACGGGGTGCTCCGGGTGTCGGAGTGCTGCTCATAAAAGATGTGGCCATCACGTGCGCGTGTGTTTGCCCTTAGATGGCGCAGCTGTCTGAGCCTCACAAAAGATGTGGTCAGCCTATGCTTGTGCTTTTGCCCTTGGTTGCTGTAGCTGTCCAAGCCTCACAAAAGACGTGCTCGCGTGTTTACCCACGAGTGCTGCAGCTGTCTGAGCCTCACAAAAGATGTGGTCATCAAATGTTGTGCTTTTGCCCTTGGTTGCTGTAGCTGTCCGACCCTCACAAAAGATGTGCTCGCGTGTTTGCCCATGGGTGCTGCAGCTGTCTGAGCCTCACAACAGATGTGGCCACCATGTGCGAGCATGGTCACCCTTGGGTGGTGGGCACGGGCACATGCCAAAACATGGCATCCCCTTCAGCAGCCTTTGTTGCGGCACTCTTCCACGCTTTCTGCCCACCTTCCTCCCTAAACCTCTTCCAATGCGCCCTCCTGCTCCTATGCTTTCTTGTGCTGCAGAGCTCTCACCCGCTTGCCAGTACAAGGGGGAACCAACGGCAACCTTGCACAGGGGGATCCACCTGTAGGCATGCTGGCGCAAGGGGGGCCATTAGGGGGGGCCATCAGCGCATGTGCACAGGGGCGTGCACAGCCTACTCACCAGCACGTGTGTGCAGGGGAGCTCACTGGCATGCTTGTCTGGGGTGATCACTGGCAAAACTTGCGCAGGCAAGCTGCCCTGCCTGGTTGCTTGCACAGGGGAGCCAGCCTGCTTGGTTGCGCAGGGGACCGCTCTGGCAACTTGATTGTCTGGGACACGGCATCGGGGGCTGAGGCCTGGCGGCTGAAGAAGAAGGCGCATGACGGACATGTGACGGCGCTGGCGTGGTGGGATGACGGCGATCCACCGATGGCCGGCTGCTTTGTGAGCGGCGGCCAAGACGGCTGCTTGCGGGTGAGGGGCACTGCCTGCAGTACACACTGCCTGGACTACACACTGCCTCGGGCCTGGGCCGTGGGCCTGGGCCTGGGCCGTGGGCGTCTGTCGTGGTTGCGTACATGCAGCGTGGGAGGCTCCATTGGCTGAGGGGCATGGGCACGCTGCAAAGTGTGCGCGCGCCTAAGAATGGGCATGGATGGGCAGGGATTGTAACAGCACGCGCTGGTGTGTCTCCTGTCAAACTCACTCCAGGTGGGATGCAAACGCACTCCAGGTATGATGCTGCCCATATGATGATGATGATGCTTCCCATGGGGTCAAATCCATTTTGCGCTTTGCCCCAGGATAAGAACGACGAGAATCGGATAGCTGCACGTGCCAAGTGATAAAAGTCCATTTTGCGCTTGGTGCCCCAGGATAAGAGCGATGAGAATCAGATAGCTGCACGTGCCAAATGAGGGCAACTCAGCTGGCGCCTATCAAGCCTGCAGCCAGAGGTTGACTCAGAAGTAGAGCGCTAGTGTCAGGAAATAAGGGTCACTGTAGTGAGATAAGGTAGAAAAACGCCTCAGCGCTGGGTTGCCATCCTGTTCCCTGGGCTGCAGCGCACCACAGCTGCTGCACCCGCTCCGTATTTGCTGGTGCTTGGTCTGTGGTGCGTGCACAACCAAACGGTGACAGCAGGCATGCCTGATATGGCTCCCAGGTGTGGGATCCGCGGCAGCACACGCTTGCTGCAAAGCTGGAGCTGCACGTCAATGATAAAGGCCGTGGCGCTGTAGGAGATGTGTGTGCAGGTGAGTGATGGGGCGGCTGTGTGCAATTGCTAGCAGCTCAGCCGCTTCTGCATCCCAGAGGTGTGAGTTTACATGTAAGGGTTAGCCGCCAGCCTGGTTGGTTGAAGTAATTGGTTTGTGTCTGACCATTGTAAGCCAAAAAGTGATCCATGATGTCTGAAATAAACTGGCATGGTTTGCTGCCCTGAGGTTGTAGAGCCTACAGCACTGCTTCACTGAAGCAGCTGACCAGGTAAGGGCTGCATTGCTGTACCTGCCAAACAAGGACAGCTTAGTAGAAGCCAAGGCATGCAGTAGCTGGCAAACTGTTTCAGGTCTGGGCCATGATGAGCAGCTGCGGATCCATGGCGTTCCTTGAGTGTGCGACTGCTTCTTATTTCTTGGCTGTGCTATGGACGGTACACAAAAGGACAGCGCCCCTCTCGCATGCAAGGGACAAACGCCCGTACATGGCGGGGAACAAAATGTGCTTCCCACTGCCCACACTCACGCTTGTGCTCATGTGTACACGTCAATGGTTTGAATTTGGTGGACTCGAGTGAGAGCTTCCGGAAAGAAAGGGAGGCATAAGGAAAGCCTGTGCATGACGTGCATACACTTTTTGACCCTCCTTCTTACCTCTCCCTGCATGATTGCCTGTAATGTGCGCACACACACTTGCTGCTCACTCCTGCCCTTCCCTTGCCCAACCTGCAGGCGGGCAGGCTGCAAGCGGCATGCTGGTCAGCGCCGGAGCGGATGGCACCTTGGCAATAACAGACCCTCGCACATGGGGCCTTGTGGAGCAAGTGCGGCTGTCCAACTTCCCTTACAGCCTCATAGCTGCAGGGGGTCTTGCCCTGGCAGGGCTGGGAGACGGCAGCGTGTGGGTGGTGCAGTGCAGCACGGGCAAGGTGAGTGGGGGCAGTGGTAGGGGGGTGCGCCCTGCCGCATGCTGTGCGGGAGAAAGGGGCACGCACCGATGAGGCTGGTGATCAGGATTTGAGTAAGGATTTAGGTCAGGGCTTGAGGAGGAAATGGGGTGGGGCGACTGCTGCAGTGCCATTGATACGCTGTGCCCAGCATTGCGTGGGCAGCAAGGCAGCCTGCTGCGTGGTTGGGCAGGTCATGATCTTGAGACAAGCAGCTAAAAAATGCTAGGCAGTCACTATGGTCTGGCCTGCCCGCTATCACAGGTGCATGTCCAGAACAAATTGTACTCATAAAGTCTACAAAGCCGGGGGCGGAGGGGGGGGGGAGGTCAGGTCTTGAGACAGTGCAAGCAATGCCCTGTCAGTCAGGCGTGTAGCAGAACGCACGCCTCGTGGCACACCGCCTGCATGGGCACGACCGCAAAAAGTTTTGGCGGACAGGGGGGCACATGCACCGCCTGTGTGACCACATGAAGTAATTGGACAGAGGCTGGTACCTGGGATATGGCCGGCCAAGAGCTTCCATGTCAATCCTGCACATCACTTTCTGACTGCCGTTTTCAAGAGCTTCAGGACTGAAAGGGTAGGAGGCTCCGGGTGGTATCAGCATGAAGAAGGTTGCAGTTGCATCCGCACGCGCTCCTCCAGGGAGCACCACTTTCCCAGAATCCTTAAGTTACATTCTCAATAACCAGTCAACAACAGGGATGATCACCACCTGTAGATGTGCAGTCACCTTGGCTGCCATGTGCTTGCCCCCCAGGTGAAATATTGCCTGGGCGCCAACAAACATGCTGTGAGGTGCCTTGAAGCAACACACGACAAGCTAGTGACTTCTGGGGATGACGGAAACCTGGTACTTTACCACTTTGACTAGTGTTTATTTGTGTGGAGGACAGGTGTGCAAGAGCACTAGACCGCCTGAAGCAAGATGTTCTGTAAAATCAGCAACAGCAGATTGCTGCCAGAGTGAACGTCTGCCCTGTTGTTCACCATGGTAGGCTACTGTTGCATTGTATGATATCAACCTTGTGACGTCATGTTTCTTCCGCCGTAACAGCATGCCAAGCATACCTTGGATGCCTGATATTAAATTTTGAATTTAGGTGCGTGCACTGCATATGTTCATTGCCTGGCATATGGCCTGGGATAGCTGCACAGGACAAGCTGTGAACAGGCTCCAAATAATCATATCGTACCAAATCAATGATTTGATCATGCGGGAAGTACCTGCACAGGAACCTAGTCCCTATGAGCGCATTATATTTGCAGTCCTGCTCTGATGGTTCATCTTTCAATGATCATTTCAGGTTGGAAATGGCGCTCGCCTGATCTAGAACTACCGGATTAAGTAGTGTCACAAACATCAGGCCTAAGCCTAAGTTGTAAACTTAGTGTTGAACAAAGAGCCCTGGAATTGGGACGGTCTGTAATGCAAACCAGTCTGTACAATGCCACAGCGGCTGGCCCACCACTTGAGGATGTTGGGCAGGCTGGTAGGGCTTTGGGCAGGCCAAGCTTATTGATTCTATGACTGTGCGCTTAGCGCATCATGATGACTTCCTATTTTTGACATCATGCTATGATAGCTTTTGAAGTCCCAAAAGTTCTGGCAGGCTTCAATTCATTGGCGCTCTTTGGCGCCCTTTGAGGTCGGGCTTTAAAACCATCAATTGAAGAAAATCCAGGGATGGGGAAAAGTACTGTGCCCTGTAAAACGTAACCTGCTATCAAGCACGAGCTCACGCTTATCTGATGAAGTACTCATCAGGTGGTTTGAAGTGTTTGAGAAAAGTGTGGTGGGACATTGCTGACATGAACCCTTAAGAAAGCGACAACGAACTGGTGACTTATCATTCTTGGTTTGCCTCAGGGGACAGGCTGTCCTCTCTAAGATCGCTGATTCACGCACTCAGGTGCGGTATGGGGGTGCCCCCCTGATGCCTCCTCGCTATCTGCACCTTGATCTCCCTAAGCATATTATGAGGAATGTGATCAGGTTTCGCTTGCGAGCACATGTTTGTTTGTTACAAGTTTGTTTGTTACAAGACGCGAGCGGACACAGCAATGTCCTTAAGGCAGGCAAGGCAGAAGAGCTGAAAAACGCTAGGAAAAGGAGAACTGCCAGAAAAGCCAACTAGCTAAGATGACGCCCCC
>LKMJ01003182.1_pt1 | contig 15248 bp, 18 predicted proteins | sample 643391 | NCBI WGS metagenome assembly LKMJ01 (sample SAMN04112250, study PRJNA286221) | soda lake metagenome | biome: soda lake; feature: Kulunda Steppe; material: water; isolation source: sample PL-Br10 brine of Picturesque Lake | place: Russia: Kulunda steppe | collected 2010-07
CTCACGTAATATTGATACTGATTCAACTTAGATGGGTCGATATTATCACAGGTTTTATCAATTTTAGTTTGGAATTCACTATGAGTTATATTTCCAGAAACATATTCTTCCGTTATACTTTTTACTTCAGGACCCAAAATTTCAATGGATTTCAATTCTTCCTCTATTTCTCGTTTATTCCTCATTGGGTCACCATCTGGAAGAATACGTGATATTTCCGTTGGTAAAATAGTTTCTTTAATTGTATGCCATTTCATACTTCGAATAATTGGACTACAGTTAGGCATGTATGTAAATACTATATATAGACTAAAATAGATTTCGATTTTGAATTATGTAATTTTATTAACAATCAAATTTATTACGCTATATTCTATACTTATGTATTATGAAAGATATTGAAGATAAAAAAAGAGAAAAATTCATTTATTCCTTAAAAAATTCATGGGAACTTCCTGATTCATGGGACGTACAGCCAGATAGCATATATACAAATAAAATATGTTTTACGCGTTCCAAAGTGAAATTAAACGACAAAAATATATCTCATAACATTAAAATAGTAATATCAAAAAATGGATTTTTTATATCAAAAGAAAATGATAATAATTCTGAAAAAAATAAAGTGCTACATAAATTTTCTAGTGCAGAACACGCGGCAATATATACAAGAGGTATTATAGATGGTATTGAAAGATTACTTACAAAAGTGAATTAAACTCTACTTACACCAGATATATATAAATATAACATCCCCGACAATATAACAATAGTATCTATAAGTGTGACATCAAATGGGAGACTAAGTATAACAGGCCCATTGTATATTAAACCTGTAGATATAAACAGAATTGGCGATATTATAAATCCTATAACCATAAATATTTCAGGTATCGATGAAACATTAACTGGCGTAGACAATATAGTACTATTATATATTGATGAATATGAACATAAAGACTTAACAATTAAATATGAGAATAAAAATGCTATACCTAATAATGCAATTACAATTAAACGTGTTGAATCATCTATATAATAGAATGCATCACTTGTGTGTGAAATAAGCAGTAATCCGATAGTTAATAACGTACCAATAATTGTTAATACGCTAAGTCGGGATGCAGCCCGAACATATTCTATTGTATTTGATACATCAGATATTGATGGAATTTCTTGAACAGAATCTTTGGAATTTCTATCAAGAATAGATAGACTAATAGATATAGCCACCACCAATATACTCACCTCAATAAACGTACTTGTCATTTCATAACCTGCACTATACAATGCAAATATAAGCACCGATAGAACCATAAATCCAATTATAAGGACATGCCATAATTTAAAAGGAGATACAGATTCTTTTAGAACATTCTTTGGCGTAGGTAAAATACGCCTTGAATATGGTCTAGGTACACCACTTTCAACTGTATTTGTTTTTTTACTCATTGTTATATTCACCTAATTGTTCTTTGTATATTTCTCTTATAGTTGATTCACTTACACCCGTATAATCATATAGTTTTTTCTGTGTGATTCTATCTTTTGTTGAATTAATGCATGTTGAAGCATATAATGTTGCAACAGCATAGCTTCTCGTACAACGCCCCGAAATAATACCTTTATTTTCACCAATTTCACCAATTTCTATCGCTTTGTCTTTTGTTTTTTCAGAAACAGAGAAGTACGTACATAAATCATCAAGATAAGCAGTCCAGTTAATTGGTGAGTTATCAACAAAATCTACGTTATTTGATATCTGTTTTGCTGTTGCTAATATAATATATTTTGGCTCTCCAAAATAATTCGATATATCTTGCGGATTTATAGGTTTATTCTTAGAACGACAAGAAGCGAATATTAAACCACCAAAAAATGTTGTTTTAGAGCGACCGAAACGAACTTCATTATCATATATATATTCAAGAATTTCCTGAGAGAAATCATATATACTTTCTATACCTAATGCTTCATGTCCCGCATATAATTCGTCAAAATTATTACGTAGACTCCGTTGTTTAGTTTTCATTTATCTTACTATAAATAAGATTATATAAGCATAATAAATCTATCGCTATTTACTACTATTTAATAAAAATTCAGAACTTGATTATTTAAGACCGTTTACGAAATTTCAATCGTCGTTTGGTCGCCATCATCAACATCAACACGAGGGAGTGTAATTGTAAGAACCCCATTTTCGAGTGTGGCTTCTGCTTCTTCTGGAATAACCTCACAAGGGAGTCTAAATACTTGTGACATAGACTCTCTCCTCATATCATCCGTTGATTCAGCATCAATCCGAACCTGATTCTCATCTGCACTGAGAGAAATCTGATTCTCTTCGAAACCTGGCACATCAGCAATCACGACGACTTCTGTATCTTCCTCTACCACTTCATACAATGGCTCCGTAAACTGCATTGAATCCTGCTGAGATAATCCGCCACTGAAAAGTGGGTGGTCTTCAAGAAAGTCTGCTAAACTTTTTTCTGTACCTGATAATGGATAATCAAATGGTGAATCACCATCAAAGTCTTCTTCACTTAAGTCATCCAAACTATCAACATTCTCAATATCAAAACGTGTTTCAAATTCGCTACTAATTTTTTCCATAAATTCTAATAATTCTTTAATGTTTCTCATCTGTATCTACATCATAGTATTCTATGATTAAAAAGCTATTCCTTTTATTTATCAATAAAAATACAATAATAGGGCTAATTAATAAACGATAGCAAAGTAAGCGATAATGAGTAATACAGAATTATATAATCCATGTGCTAATATAGGAATTAATAATGTTTTTTCACGCTCATATATGTAACCTAGTACCAAACTTAATACGGTTGTAGTAATTACGTAACCTAACGCACCCATACCTAATCCACCCGCTACAGGTATATGTATTAATCCAAATAATATACTTGTTAAAACAATTGCAACGCCAACTTTTGTAACATCTCGAAGCACACCCTGAACTAGCCCTCTAAGTAATAATTCTTCAGCAGGCCCAACTAAGAAAATCATAAATGGGATTAAATAAAGAAGATTAACAGGGTCTTCCTGAACTCTGTCAATAATTTCATTACTTGCAATTTCAATACCTACAATCTCATATACAAAACCGAGAATAATATTTAATACTAATAATACTAAAATAACAACACCGACAATTGCCATATCTTTTAAATTGTGTTTTCGCCAATGAATAATATTAAAATCATTAAATGGATATCTTTCCCATTTCTGTGTAAAATATAAAAATGCAAGAACACTAACCGTTAATACACCATGTTCCATAATAATTAAATTAAATGAACTTTCTAAATCCAAATTTAAAAAGATGAATAAAGATGCAGCCAGTATTACAAAAATAAATCCAAATATTAACGGTGTCGTTATTCTAAACAAAACCTCTAAAACAGTACTAAATCTTGATTTCAAATTAAGTTCCATTGTAATATATAATATAGTATGGTAATATAAAAGCTATTTGGATATAATATTCAATCATACAAAATTTAAAACAATAATACACTTAACATTTATCACTAATAAGATATATAAATATATTACGAACCGTGTCATATTACAAACCACCAAAACCAGACTACGATAAGTATTCGACAAAACAATTGTTAGCGATACCAATTATATTACTAACAATTGCTATATCAATACTTCTTTTATGGACTATGGTAACAGGATTACCTGTTGACCGAGGGATGGAATTTATCGGCGGGTCGGAAGTCAGAATTTCCGTAAGTGATGATGTTTCAGACCCCCGTGCTGAAATAGAATCCACTTTTGATTCAGAAATTAATAGTATAAGTTCTATTCCCGCAACAGGTGAATATATTGTTACCTTCACACAAGGAACAACAACACCAGAAGAAATAGAAAATCAAGTATCGAATAATGAAAAATTAACAATAAGCGAATTGAGCCAAATATCACCATCTCTAGGTGAAGACTCACAAATAATAGCACTACAAGGATTAGTAATATCATTTATTCTTATGAGTCTCTTCGTCTTATTCCACTTTAAGTCAATAATACCATCATTCATTGTTGTTTTCAGTGCTATAAGCAATATCACCGTATCTCTTGCAGCAATGAATTTAGCAGGAATACCTCTTACAATGGGTACTGTAGGTGCATTACTAATGCTAATTGGTTACAGTGTGGACTCAGACATACTCTTAAACACATATGCACTTAAAGAAAAGAAGATTCCATTCTTAGAAAGTGTACATGAAGCAATGAGAACAGGTATAACAATGACAGTAACAAGTCTATCAGCCATGATTGTCATGGCTACGCTCGCTACACTCTTTGGCATATCTCTGTTAGCAGATATGGGATTTGTTCTTGCTGTTGGTTTGTCAACTGACTTGATAATAACATATCTTATGAATATAGCAATCTTACGATGGTATCTAAAAAGAAAAGGTGATTACATATGAGTTTAAAGAAATCAATCAAAAAATACTGGAGAATTTATCTTCTCGTTATATTAGTTTTACTTAGTATCGCAGTTATATTTAGCCCCGTCGTACCTGGGCTAGATATAGGTGATGGACAAGATGTTGAGGATGATGCATCTTGGGATGAAAAATATACCAGCCTTCAATACAGTATTGAATTAGCTGGCGGGACAAGAATTCGCGCACCATTAATTGGTGTAACAGCCGAAAATGCAAATATAGGCACACAAGATATAGATGAATTAGAAGAATCAATTGCAACAGACTTTGAAAAAGCTTCAGCAAGAGATGTTCGTATAACAACACCAGATGAAAGTGACTCACAAAATAAAACTATAGAGGTAACATCCAGAGATGTTACACAAGAAGCAATGCAGTCATCTCTTGAAAGAAATGACATAACATATGAATCAATGAGAGATGGAGTTACAGAAGAAACAAGAGATGAAGCAATAACCGTATTGCAAAACAAAATAGACCAAGCAGGATTATCAGGAGGTAGCGTTAGAAGCGTTCAACTTAGTGATGGAACAGAATTTATACTAGTTGAAGTTCCAAACATTGACCGAGAAGGAACCATTCAATTAATTGAAGAAAGAGGAGAAGTTAATATTGATATATACTACCGTGATTCTGAAACAAATGAGTATACTAATAGAACCACATTAACAACAGATGACTTCAGAAATGTTGGTTCCGCACAACAAGGGAGTGACACACAATCCCCACACGTACCCGTAACAATCGAAGCGGGTGCAGCACAACAATTCCAGTCAGATGTTGTTGAAACAGGCGTAGCTTCTTCTGGAGGGTCAACGTGTAGATATGAAACAGACCCTGAGAACACTGAACCATGTCTACTGACGGTTGTAGATGGTGAGGTTGTATACTCTGCAGGAATGGCCGCAAGCTTAGCATCAAGTATGCAAAGTGGAACATGGGCAGATGACCCTAGCTTTATACTTCAAACCAGCGATTATGGAACGGCGCAAAATCTTGCCATTAATCTCCGTGCTGGCGTCATGCCTGCACAATTAGACATTGGTGCAGGAGAAGTTAGTTTCGTATCTGCTCAACAAGGAGATGAATTTAGAATGATTGCATTTATTATTGGTGTTCTATCAACACTAGCCGTCGCAACAAGCGTATCTCTCCGATATGGTAAACCAAAAATAGCGGCCCCAATGCTTATCACAGCATTTGCGGAAGTTATTATACTACTCGCTGTTGCCTCTGCACTACGATACCCAATAGATATTGCCGTCATAGCAGGATTTGTAGCCGTAATCGGTACAGGAATAGACGACTTAATTATAATCGCAGACCAAGTTATGGGGGGTGAAAACCCTGCAACAAGCAGAAAAATATTTGATAAACGATTCAAGAAAGCGTTTAAAATAATAATGGGTGCAGCGATAACCACGATACTTGCATTAGGTCCGATAGCAGTACTAGAACTTAATGAACTACAAGGTTTCGCAATATTCACAATCATTGGAATAATAATCGGTGTAACCATCACCAGACCAGCATATGGTGACATACTCCGAATATTATACACTGATGAAAAATAACTACTCTGAATCCATTATATAACCATACATTTCATCACCTAACTCTTCTGTCACTGTAAACTCAATAGTATCACCCTCATCCACCCAATTAACCGAAGGGTCAGAATTATAATCCGCATCCGTCTTCTGACTTAAAACAACATTTTCTTCCGTATTAACAAATTCGATTTCTTGAGGTAAATCAACAAATTTATATCTTACACCATCTGAAAAATGCAATTCAGGCCATTCATCACCTAAATCATCTCTCGGCATTAACCTTTCTTCGTAATCTCCACTAACAGATATAACCTCAAATGGTAAATTATTACTTACCTCAACACGAACCGTAGGTTTAATTTCTATATCTGAACTATATACTATTCCATTCTCATCTTTAGCTTCTAAACGGACAGTCTGAACAACAGGTGAATCGAACGTATGAGATACATATGGTTCTTCTGTAACAACGCTATTATCAACTCCAAATATCCATTCGTATTCAACCGCATCACCAATACCAGAAGCAAACTCGAAATCAAAACCTTCACTCTCTTCAACATACAAATCAGCATCAGATTCATCTAATACTTCAACAACCGTAGTATCTTGTAATTCCGAACCATCAGAATAACTAACAGACATACGAATAGTATATAATCCAGATTCATCATAACTATGTGAAACAGAACTACCACTACCTACAGTACCATCATCAAAATCCCACGAAATAGATTCTATATCTCCTTCAGAAAACGAACTTGATAAAGAAAACTCTTCATTTTCTGAAACTAGCAATGAAAATACAGAAGATGAATCACTACTTGAACTTACAGATAAATCAAATGTATGCGTATGCTCTCTGTTTTGTTTGTCAACTATATTTAATTCGACAATTTCATCATTTTGGAATGATTTCACCACGGATTCACCTTCTAATGTTTCATCACTGAAAACCCATGTATAATTTTTTACATGAGAATCATCCTCAATAAAATCACTCCCACTAAGCGTTATATCCTCTCCATGGTTTACGTTTTTATCTCTATCTATAAAATCAATATTAATAGACTTTTCATTTAAACTAGATAAAACTCTTCTTTCATCATCTAAAGATGCTTTTAATTCTACAGACTCAACATCATATTTCGTCCTATTATTTTCAAAATCAATGAATGTATTATTTCCTGCACCCGAAATTGAAATTACATCAGTCTGTATATAACCATCGTGAAATCTTATCTCTAAATCAAGATTATCATATTCTACGCCTTCTGTCTGTTCAACGACAACCCCTTCCGTTGCATATTCCATCTCATATGAATTATTGACAACAGAAGTATCAACCACGAATACAAAAACAAAAATTAATGCTACTATTATTATAAGTAAACTTATAATTAAACCAAGATTATTATTAATAGACTCAAATATACCCATTGATATATTTTCGTTTTCTAATATCAAATAATTAACCCCTCAAAAAATCAGAAATTAATATAACCTATAACACACATTCTATACTACATGGGAGCAAACCAATCACATAAAAACCCATTCCAAAATGATACACCTGCAACAGCTACTCATCTAAGCACTTGGAATGAAAAATCTACAGGTAATACGTTCTACTGGTCTAAAGAAAAATATAAAATACTAACAGAATATTATGAAAAACCAAATGAAATACATGTTAAAATATTTTATGATAACGAACTTATAAAAGAAAAGAAGGAAATAATGTATACGCAAACTCCATCAATAGAAGATATATGTCGAACCACGCAAAGAATACTAACAAGGCATCTTGAAGAATGGTAATCTAATCTAATTTATTTTACTGTGGAATAAAGATAGACCCAATATAATTACACCTGTAAATAACGAAACAAACGGACCAATAACCGTACCAATATTTGTCACACATGAATTAAAACCATTATCTGGAGAGTACATAAACAAGTAACCATCTAATTCTAATGGAACAAAAACTCCAGCATATTCTTCAGGTGACTCCACAGGAGTACATCTTGAAAATGGTAACTCTGTCCATGTCTGTGTAACTAAATAAAAATACCATACAAATACACTTATTAATACAAATGATACACCAATTAAAAATCGTTTATCCGTAAAGACATCTTTTAATTTTTCTTTCACATTATAGTTAAAAACAAGATAATAAATAAATCTTATCACAATACTCCGAACATATTAAAAACATTTTCAACCGTGTATATAAACATTCCTCAAAATTATGAATGTTCCTCTGCTTTCTCAAAGTATTCCTCAAAGCTAACATCATCCTGGTCATCAATGAACAATCGTATAGTTAACATATACTTCTGTGCTACATCCATCCATTCATTAAAGAACTCTGTATCTTCTTTCACCTCATCTAAAATCTCCTCATCTATAGAACCTTCTTTCTCAAGTTTTTCTTCCATCTCATTCAACCGTTTAGACCGTTTCTTTTTCTGTTGGCTTAATGATTTATTCAATAATTGTACAGTTTCTTCTAAACTTGAAACATCTCTCTCTAATTGTTTTAATTTATCTGAGCCTACATCATCTGTAGAATCCTCTGATACACTTCTTTGACCAGTATTCAATTGTTGAACTATTACATTTAATTGATTCTTCATGCCTTCAATTTCTTGATAAAAAGTTTCCATCTGTTCTTTATTAACTTCAATAGAATTATTTTCACCTTCACCAGAAACTTCTTTACCTAACACTTCTTTACCAGCATCACCACTTCGAATAGCTTGTTTACCTTCCTCTGTTAACACTGCAATCTTCGGTGGTGTTCTATTACCTTCACCCTGCTCTGCACGCTCAATATCAATCCAACCCAAATCATCCAACTTCTTATATCTATGATTTACCTGACCACGAGACATCCCTGTTTCAGAACGAATTGTTGTTGTATCTGCATCACCCCCATACTCCAATAGAACGCGAAGAAAATCTTGAGATACTTTATCTACACTCATATGTTTACTAATAAACACTAACAATATAAGGGGTTATATAATTAACGCATAAAATAAACATCTCAACCGTGTAAATACCATATCAAATGATATTACACACGGTTAACGTAAACACGAATAAACACCTTTAATACGGTAAACGTACACTATACAAGTATGATTCCAGTGTCTCAGAAGCAGACTGAAGCACATAAAGAAATGAGTTCCCTATTCCAAGAATACGGGGTTGAAACAGAACCAGACACTGAAAAAGGTTCAGCATTCCTACATGGTTTCAAAGTAAATAAAACATCATCCGTACCATTCACCGTCAACATTATACTCTACTTCCTATACAATGAAGAAACATATTATACGCAAGTAATTCACAGTAAAAAGAATAAAAATGAACTTGTTTCCCACCTTTGAAACAAGAATAATAAAACTACAGAATTATCTGAAATGCTAAACACAAGTGTTAATGTTGTAAAGAAAAATGACAAAATTGAACTTACGAATGTAAATGTAGAACTTGAAAAACTAAACCGTGTTGGAAATTATTGGGACCCTCCAACGCACGCAAAATCAGAAGAACTATTCAATAAAGTATACGAAGTAAGTAACAAAGAACAGTCCATAAGAGGAAAAGGACTCATCACAGATTACTACGTACAAAAAAGTGACAGTAACATCGAACAGAAACTTGAAATTGGACTAACCGTTAAACTCCCAGATAATACAACAGAACAATTCATCTGTATCCACGACAAAAACACACCTGATAAAACTCTCACAGAACTACTATCATACTCTGAAGATAGTAAAGCTATTGCAGGATTGAAAGGAAAGAAAGTCCCCGTCATATATGATGAATGGACAAAATCATGGTTCTTCCACTTTAAGAAACACATCCTAGACATTAAATACTATTACGAACGATTTTTCGGTAGTATGGGAACCATATCTTTCAGTAACCGTAAAAAACCCATTGAACAGACATTCAATAGGGGAGTATAGAACCATATAAAAACATAGTAAACGATTTTAATACATAGGGAGTTCCTAAGTCTATTCTACGATTAAAAACCCTCTATTCCGCCTATACGGTGTACCGTTTAAACCGTATTACCACCATTTCATAGTACACCGTGTTTAAACCGTTTAACACCATTTAACCCCCCGCACGACACCACCGCAACGCACTACCCCAAAACAAAAGCAAAGCGCAACGTCCTGGAGTACTGGTATAAACGCGATAACTCAATCCCAACTCTTCTACGTAACCCTCTTCAACGGCGAGCCACGAAACCCCAATCCAAGACTCACTGTCCACTATCCAACCCAACGTGCCACCGCACTCCAATCCAATCCAAATTACTATCTTACTATACTACTCCACTCACTATTACTACTATACACACCTGGGTGAAAATTCACGACGAGAGTCCACCCCCTGAACTTTACTCCGAAACCCTCACCCCTGATTACGTACACACCGAAATATTTACGTGCTATGTGTAATCCGAACTATCCCCTATGCTATTCCATGTTTATTTTATCTTTTCTTATTACACCCCGTTTAAACGGCTACTGTAACACCCACCCACTTTACTATCCAAATTTCTCTCTAATCCTTTCAAAAGGACTTCAATGTTATATTATATTATATTATATTATACCCAAGATGACCAGGGTCAAAATTTAAGCCCGTCTCAATACTGTAAGATTATCTTTTTATATACCGAGAATAAAATATAATGCTGATTTCTTCTTGCGTCAGCCCCGAAGCTCCCTTGGAGCGAGGGGCTGTGTCCCTAAACGCTGTCGTTGCGGATTTGTTAGCGGCGAAGTTGCAAGAAACAAAAGTGGCGAAAAAATAGTCTATTGTCGATAAATGTAATTAAAATATTTCGGAACTATTATTATCGTTTAGTTTTAATTAATCGTTAATGCAAGAGCAGGAATTAAAAGAATTTAAAAAAGAAAATAGTGTAGAAAAAGAAATAAGACTACAGAATAATTTACATGAGGCGAAAGATTCTTTTAAAGAAGATGAAATCGTAGCAATGACGATATTGGAATGTGATTATGAGGGTTCAGGTAAAGTAAAATATAATGGTGAGGTATATAAATTACAGAGATATACTGATTCTAGTTATCCTGGTCATGGAGAAACTGTATATGTTCCTGTTTTTGTTCTGGATTATAATGGTGTGTATAAGACATTTTCGAAGTATGTGTATACATCTAAAAATAATGCGAATAATTTTATCAGAGAATTAAAAAATTATGAAGAATCATTTAGATTTAAGATTGAATCAGAATCATGCATTTTGTTTAGTAAATCTAAAAATAAGTTTTATGAAAAATTAAAAGGTATTAATTACATAGATTCCTATACGAACAGAGATGTGCATCTTTTATCTATATTTCTACTTGGATTATCAGGAGCAATGTTTGGACTTGTTATGCAAGGGTTAGAAGAGAACGGTATGGCAACAATACAAACAGCACTTATTTCTGGAGGATTGTTAATTTCATTAGGAGTTTCACCTATCTTTATACAAAAATCAATAAATGCTGTAAACAGTAAGTTTGATACTTATAATATAATAGATATTAATCCTCAAGATATTATTGAAGAAGATATGTTAGATAAAAAAAGCACAGAATACACTATTGTTGAAGCAGATTTAGACGTTGGTTCAGATAGTTTAACTGTTAGTTCAGATGAATTGTCGTGTCAGTGGACGTATGAAAGAAAAGAAAATGAATTACTTGATGAGACGGGCGTTGAATTAATAAATAGTGTACCGATTACGGATAATAGTTGTGTGTTGGCTGTTAAGGATTCAGGTTATTCGGACAGTCCTTGGGTGAGTGATGATGGTGAATGGTGGATTGACATTAAACAGAGTATGAATTAATAATTTCCATGTAAAGTTTTATATTTCTATAGTCTAACAAGGGTTGTATATGAATAGTGAAGAAATTATGGAGGATTCGGTACTACCAGATAATAAACAAGTATCGGATTTAGAATTAGAGAGTGAAATTGAAGTTCAAAATAAATTAAAGAACGCTTCAGAAAAATTTCAAGATAGTGAAATCATTGCGGCAAAAGTATTAGAATTTGAACATAATAAATATATCAGTCATACAGGAACTTATTCTTTACAATATAATAATAAAGAATACATACTTGGGAAACATGAAGATTCAGATTATGTCGGGGGTGACGATATAGTTTACGTTCCCGTATTTATTTTAGATTACGGTGGTTTAGAGAAAACATTTGCATGTAAGTTTTATACTTCGAAAGAAGGTGCAGATAAAAGAATTAGATTTTTAGAAAACTATTATGAGGGTAATGCAGATAATGATTCATTCAGGTATCATATAGTATCTGAAGATAGAATAATTCAGAATTTAAATAGGTTTACGTTTCTTGAAAGTGCAATAGTTTCAGATAGTAAATTATTCAGAGTGAAAGACTTGTTTATAAGTGGTTGTGTTCTGCTTCTATCTTTACTAATAATAAATCTTATATATGTGCTTATAACTTTGAGAACCTTATCACGTATACATTTTATTTATCCATTCGTAGTTACACCTGTTCTTCTTTTTATCCAATATATGTTTTACAATTATATTAATAATACTAATGAGTACAAAATGTTAGAGGGTATAGATAGGAGTGAATTGATAGAAAATAATGATTTATTAACGAATGAAAGAACGTTTAAATCTGTAAATGCAGAAGTTTCGTTATCTGAGTCTGGTTTAAAGATTTATTCAGAGGAGTTAGATAGTGAATGGTTTTATGAGCGGAAATCTAATTCTCAAATTACAGAGGCTGGCGTGAAATTATTAAATAATTTACCAGTATCTGATGGGTCTTGCGTATTGACGGTTATGGATGATGGGTATGCAGATAGTGATTGGATTTCTGCTGATGAGGAATGGTGGATTGACTTAGATTCGTCGTTCTAATTTTATCTGTTATTTTCGTTGTTAATATTTATGTTCTTTGATAAATTTTTCTTCTCTTAATTCGATTGTTGATATTGGGTTTTTAAAACCCATTATATAACCGTTATTAGGGGTTGATATTATTATTGCAGAATTTCCTCGTTCGATGACCTCATATGATATATTGGATTCAAAATTGAACGAAAAAATAGTGTTATTAATTGCTATTTTTGATTTATTAGTATTTTCTGGGCATGGGATAACCATATCAATATCTGTTCCATTTACACCTTCTATGTTAACGCTTTTGTTATGTTCTGTTCCATATACGCGAATTTGATGTGGTATATACGAAATGCACCCAATCAGTTCTGCATTTTTTATTTCGTTATTTTTTAGTATTTTTATTTCGTTGTTTTTTATTTTTGCAGCAGAGCAATCGTTAGATAAGTTGTGATAAATATTTGCATCATCTTGTTCGCTTTTTTTATCCGCATTAACGATATAGAATTGTTTATCTTTCCTATACACTATAGTTGCTGTTGTCATATATATCACTTCATTTTAAATTATTTAATGCGAACAATGTTATCTTTATGAATGCGACCTTCAATACCACAGGAGACGTGATTATCTTCAACGGAATCAACCACAGCGGTATACTCTTGCGTGCGCTCTTGAGGAAATGTTTTCTTTTTCTCGAACACAATAATATCTCCTTTATTGAGATTCATAGATGTACTTTGGTTCTATAGTACATTAAACGTTTTGATACGTGAATTTAGAATATAAAACTCATAAATTGCTTTATTAAACGGTTTTTAAAATGAGTAAAATTACTGTATTACCAACAACTATTATCTGTTATAATATATTTACACATATAAGTTATTCTGCTTCAAAAACAAACCAATCACTGAAACCTCCACTACTTAATCGTAAACTTCCATCGTTTTGTGAAATAAGACTTTGGAATTTTTCTGCTTTTTCTCTACTGGTAAATGGTACAGCCATACTCCCCCATTCGTTTTTATTTTCACGAGATGTATTTACAGCAAGGTAATTTTTAGTTGTATTTTCTTTAACGAATTCCGCTACTTCTTTTGGTTGTTCATTTCCAACAACACCAGTTATAATTTCAACACCTTCAATTTCAGAACAATTTGGTGTTTTAATGTTATATATCGTATTTCCGCCGCCAAATTCAAGCCATTCAAGAACATCATCAGGAATTTCTTTCATACAATATAATATTATAAATCTATACTAATAAATTTGTTTATTTGGAATTTATGTGTTAAACACTATTTTGACACGGTAATTCCCGTAAAAATAAGATTTTATAAATAATCTTGTCTCAACTGTATTTTATTTATTTTGTCTTTAAATCCAATATAATATTTTGCATTTCCGAAAGGAATAAAAATAGATGTATTTCCTTGTGAAATAATTTCTGAATTAATTTCATTAGTAGAGTTATATTCGATTATTGAATCATTAATTACAATCTTTGCTTTACAAGTTTTATCTGGAAAGGTGATTGTTGTGTCAATTTCTGTATCATTTATTCCTCTAATAGAGACACTTGTCCCCCCACGATATTCTGCAAACCCATATATTTCTAGTTTATGGGGTACATAATCAATCACTTCAATTACTTTACCTGCATTATGTGTTCTTTCACCTAACAGTTTTAAACTTTTACCAGTAATATTTGCAGCATTGTAGTTATTAGATAGGTTGTGATATACACTATGTTTTTTACCTGTTTCTTTTTCATCAGCATCAAACAAGTGGATATTGTCTTTTTGTTTGTAGACTATTGTTTTTCTGCTCATAAACTATTTCTAACAGATATACTATTAAGTATTTATATTTGGTTTGTAAAATTTCTGTGAAACGAATAACTTAACGTAACTAATTTTAGTTTCGTAACAAAATTATTCCCAAGGGTTTTCGAAGATTAGTAATTGATACTCGTTACATATTGGATTTTACTATTAGTTATTTTGTAACTATACAACAATTAATATTCTTCTTGTCGAAGTTCGGCTTCGATTTCAAACTGTTCTTCGTTATCGTCTTCATCGTTATCTTCAAACAGGGTCATGAGTACATTATTGTATTACACGGTATGATTAAAGAACCTTTCGAATTATATTAGACATGGACTAAAACAAAATACTTATGCCATTTTATATTATCTATTATAGTATGAGCGAACGTGACCCTTGGTACGTAGAAAATAGTGAAGA
>LKMJ01003183.1_pt1 | contig 15247 bp, 17 predicted proteins | sample 643391 | NCBI WGS metagenome assembly LKMJ01 (sample SAMN04112250, study PRJNA286221) | soda lake metagenome | biome: soda lake; feature: Kulunda Steppe; material: water; isolation source: sample PL-Br10 brine of Picturesque Lake | place: Russia: Kulunda steppe | collected 2010-07
CGGTTCTTGTTCCTGTGTTCTCCAGGTTGAACTCTAGATGTGACTCTGTCCTTGCAGGTATCTCATAATCTTCCTGTTCGGGTGTCATCTCAGAGTCCCAGCATGTCTCCGCTTCAAAGTCTGCTCTGATCGAGTCAGTTGCGTAGCTTGTTGTGGAAGAAGCTGTAATCCTAAAGTCTTCTCTTGTAACAGGTTCGTCGGAGGAGACTGTCAGCCTTACGGTTCTAGTCTCTCCCTCTTCTAGATGTACTCTTCTGTCCTCAAATGATCCTTCTTCAGATTTCATCTGGAAGGTCTCAGGCTGGATTCCTGTGTTCTCTACATCTATCTCGTAGACTGCTTCGTCTCCAAGACATTCAACTCTGGATCTCTCTCCATCGATGGAGATGTCTACGTTATGTTCTTTAATTACGTTTGCTACTCCATCGACTGAGTATGTCTGACCTGTTCTCCTTGATTTTGCGTTCACAGTAAAGCTGTAACGTCCTTCGTCCTTCCCTGTGTCCGGGTTGTACCAGACGTTGACCCTTTTGTTCTGACCGGGATCAAGTTCAATTCTTCTCGGTGCAATGTCTACCTCCCTAGTGTTTGAACTGAGAGTGTAGACGTCTTCGTGTCCTCCCGTGTTCTCTACATCAACTTCAAAAGAAGTAAATGAGTTGATCTCAGTTGTAGATTCTTCTGGGAAGATTTGTAGGTCTGCAGCGCTTGCTGCAGCTGTACCTATCATGAAAATAAGTATGATGCTTGTTGTGATGTATTTTGAGTATTTCATTGTTATCCGTCCTTAGTATTAACACTTTTTCCAAGTTTTTTATATGTCATGTATTTTTGGTATTGTTCAATAGTTACAGTTGTTATAATTAAGATAAATAAGGGGTTAGACAGGGATTTTCATCCTGAGCCTGCTCCAGAAAGATCTCTTTCCTGTGCTGTAGGAGCGTGAGCTCAAGCTTAACTCTTCCCTGAATATGTTCTCTCCCTCTGCATCCACTTCTATATCTGCGGAGAACTGACCGTTCTCCTTAGGTGTAAGGTAGAAGTAGACGTCCTCATGTTGGTTTGGAGGAACTACCACGGTCTTGTCAGTCTGTGAGACCCAGTCCCTTGGAATGTTCTGCAGTCTCAGGTCGTAGGTCCTTGTCTCCTCGCCCGTGTTATACAGCTCTACCCTTACCATCTCAGATCCTGATCTAAGTGATGCTATCTGGTCTGGGAAGTTCTTAATCTCCGGACCGGCGTCAAGCACTTCTACAGATCTGGAAATGGAGTCAAAGCTGTTTCTGGCTGAGGCTTTTACCTCGTAGTCGTACTCTCCGTACTCATGCTCTTCAGCCTCGAAGCAGAACTCGTTGGAGGTAAACTGTGAGTCCACAGCATCTCCTTCACGTTCCAGTACTACCTTGGTTTTCGCCTGCGACTCTATCTCTCCACAGATATTGAACGTGTCTCCTGCCTGTACCTGTCTCGGCATGTCTAGATGGTTCATATTAACTGATGGGAGCACTTCGATAGTCTTAGATTTCACGTCCGATCCTGTCGCAGCAGATACCTGCTGTTTCCCAACCCTTGTAGGCTGTATACGTGCTTCGTAGTAACCATCACGCCGTGAAGTTACCGTTGTAACGGTTTCACTGTCCAACATGATATCTACATTTGTCCTGACGTTTCTCTGAAGGTAGCCGGAAACCTTTACAGTTCCTCCGATACCTATCTGCTTAGGTGATACCTCCATCGAGGTGATATCTGATGCATCACCATCACCTCTACAGTCTCTGACATCGATGTTTCCGGTGTATCCGTCCCCGCTAACTAGTGAGACAGAGAAGCTTCTGTTAGTTCCTATCTTGTCTACCTTATCGAATGTCAAGGATTTTCTGAGCTGTTCACCTGAGTTTATATCAAATTCAGGTCCTCTAACAATGCTTCCTAGACCGCTTCCTTGAAGGGAACTAGTTTGAGCATCCGCCCTTCCGTTGTTCACAGTAACTGTGGTGGTGAAGCTGTCGCCTCTACATACGGATTCAGGATGGTTTACTTCTACTATCTCAAGCCCGTCGCCAGGATGTTCGATTTCTTCCTCATTCGCATCATGGAGTACTGTTCTCTCAAAGTTGTCTACTCCACAGTCTCCTTCTACCTGGATCTCAGCTCTTACCTCTACCTCTGTCTTGGACTCTACCGTTGTCTCAAAATCCCTGCTCTCTCCATCCTCTATCACCTTACTGTCCGAGTGGAACCGTTCTCCGTCCTTATAGAATACAACGTCGACCTTCAGATCGCCGTCTCCAAGGTTCTCAACAGGAAGGCTTAGATCAGCTCTCTGATTCTCCGGAAGGTAAGGTGTGTAATCTATATTTCCTACATCTACGTTACACTGGTTACCGAACCCTCTAACCGTCACAGGCTCTGTAGTATAAGCTGTATTACCTGACCCATCTTCTACCCTTAACCGTGGGTAGAAAGTTCCCGGTCTGTCATAGTTATGGTTTATTACTTCTCCTCTCGATTCGTTAGAGCTGTCGCCAGGGTTCCAGTCATAAGACGCTATATCGCCTTGAGGTGAGCTACTACCGCTTCCACTCAAAGTAACGGTGTCATCTACCGCAGGCTCTTCTGGCGTTACCTGGATATCCGCTTCAGGATAGAAATCCCCTTCAGGGCTTACAGCTACTACCTGTGTAGCCTCTGCTGTATTTCCTTTAGGTCCTGTGACTGTTAAAGTCACGGTGTTAAACCCGGCAGAGCTGTAAGCGTTGCTTGTGCTCATCCCTGATCCGGATGATCCGTCGCCAAACTCCCAGCTGTAATCTACTTCGGTACGGTCAAAGTTGTCCTGGGAATCCGCTTCAAACTCTACTATCTCACCAACATCAATGTTTCTGTCCGAAACAGTGAAGCCGGCGTTAGGATTATCTTCTATATTAACTGTGGAGCTCTCAGTTTGTCCTTCTTCATCACAGTCTCCTATAACTGTGTACTCTGCATAGACATTTGATGCAGAGTCCAGATCCGAAGTAACTTCTACATCTCTGCTTGTTCCTGAATCTACTTCAACGTTGTCCCTTGAACCCAGCCTTTCACCTTCCTCTGTTAGGAAGTCTACTTTGACGGTCTGGTTCTCGGTACCGTGGTTGACCACGTTCAGAGAAGCGGTTATCTCATCTCCTCTGCTGATTTCGTTATCACTTACACCGAAACCTTGTGTTCTAACGTCACATCTTCTAGCATCTCCTACCTCTACTCCGTGAACTTTGGTATCGGTATTACTCTGATCGTCTTCTACCTCAAGCTCTACAGGATATACTCCCGGCTCATCGTATGTCTTAGTAGCAGAGTCTCCTGAACGTGTAGAGCCATCGTGGAAACTCCATCTATAGCTTTCTATCTCATTGTCTTCTCCTGTGCTACTCCGGTCTTCAAACTCTACAGGTTCTCCCGTCTCGGGGTTGGCGGGCGTCCAGTTGAAGTCGGCTCTAATCCCTCTGTCTTCATCTTCTTCATTCACTGTGACTGTTCTTGTTTTACTGTCTTGGTCTCCTTCTTCATCTGTTACTGTTAGTTTTACTTCGTATTCTCCTTCTTCATTGAATGTGTGTTCAGGGTTCTGATCGAAGGATGGGCTAGATCCGTCTCCAAACTCCCATTCCCACTCTTCTATCTCTAGGTCTGCGCTTGATCTATCTTCGAACTGAATCTGTTCTCCGGCATTAGGCTGGCTCGGACTCCATCCGAATGATGCTTCGATATCTGTTGGCACATCTGGTATGTCAAACTCGAAGGTCTGTGATACTGAATCCCATTCTGACTCTGTCTCTCCACAGCTCTCTATGCTGAAACCCCCGATCTGACTATATGTTTCTTCATGGTGATCCGGGCGTACCTCTACCTCAACTTCGTAGTTCCCAAATGGCAACTCACTAAACTCTGCTTCTCCCTGACCGTCTGTCGACATTTCTCTACTATCTGCACCATCCAGGCTGACTTCAGCGCCTTCAATAGGAGTTCCTTTATCTGTTACTTTGATGTTGTATTCTCCAAAAGGTCCATACCTGTCTAGTTCAATTGAAACTTCAGCATCTTCTCCCTGCGAGTAAATATCAAACTCTTCGGATGAACCTCCGTAGCACTGTTTCCCGCCTATTGCCTTGTAGTTAAGAGGGTAATCTGGATCTATGTCTTCAGGAACTATATCGTTGAAAATAAGGCTTCCCTGTGAATTGGTGTAGGAGCTTCTCGGGAATTCTGAGGATTCAAAGCTCTCAGCCTTTAATTCTACCTGGGCTCCGCCAACCGCATTCCCTTCTTCGTCTGTAACAGTTATATCTGCATCTGATTCTTCAAGAGGTATCGCTGCCGAGGTAGAAAGGGCAAGTACTGTGAAAATCAAAACTGCCGCAACTTTTAGCTTATCTACCATCTATCTCACCGTCAAGTGCATCATCGTAAAGACCATTGATTTTGATGGCTTGATTGTATCCGTCAGAGTTACCCTTCTGGAAGTAGATCCTGTTGTCTTCTCCTACCAGCATCTCCTGAATATTTGAGTCTAAACCTTCATCGATAGGACCTATCTCTCTTTCGAAACTTGTTTCTAATCTAGACTGGCTTCTAGGATATGTCTCAACTATGTCACTGTACATCTGGTCAACTCCGCCCAGTTCATCTGAGGGAATGTAAAATTGTCCGCCATCTTTGAACTGAATAGTATTAACATTGACATCTCTCTCAGGTTCTTCAGGGTCGTCTATAGGATCATCAGTAGGTTGGTCATCATCTCCTCTCAGTCCGAAAAGACCTCCTAATCCAAGAAGCCCTAGAAGTCCTATGGCTCCGCCCCCTTTCATAACATCTCTTCTGGTATATACTGAATCTTCAACATTTTGTTTTACACTATCAATTTCTTGTGTATTGTAATCTATTTCACGCTGCTGCTTCCTATCTATCTCTGCACCTTTTTCGATATATTCTCTATTGTTCTTTGTTTTTTTTGTGTTGTTGGTCGCCGTACTTTCTAATTCTTCAAGTGATTGATCTATCTCTTCCAGTGACCTATCGGTCTCCCTTTCGGATTTTCGGCTAGCTTCATCTGCATCATCCAGCAGGTCTTCAATATCGTCTTGGTTTGAGCCTGACATTTTTGTTACCACTTAACAATTAATACACGTCTAACCTTTAAATACCTTTTGTTATTAACAAGTAAAAAAGAAAAATTATTTTTCTTACCTGATTCCCTCAAATGGGTCTGATTCGGTTTCCTCCAGCACCGTCTCACTTCTTTCGGCTGTATTCTCTATACTTTGTCTGGTGTCTGTTAGGCTATCGGCTATTTCTGATCTCCTATCAGCTATTTCTTCATGCCTCTCTGTATACTCTCTCAAGAATCTTCTTAGACCATCTTCAGTTTCAGGATGTTCTGGAGTTTCTGGGCTACATCCCTCTCTTCTTACTGCTTCTGAAACTGCGTTATTCAATTTATTTGCGACAATTAAATTTTCGTAGATTAAATCCTTGAATTGGTCGTATGCTCCGTTTTCCTTTACATCTCTAATGTCTTTGAGTAGTGCCATCGTATCTAGTTGATTCCTTTCGTTTAGGTAATTATCATCGATATTTTCTTCAAAATCTAAAAGTTCACTAATTTGCTCTTCGACATCTGAATCAAGTTCCATAGGGTTATATTCAAACTCGTTGAGTTCAGAAACTTGATAAATATCATCTATCACCGCTTCTTCATGATTTAGCGCCTCTTCAGGATTATCGCAGAACTGATCAAGCGTTACATAATTTTCTCTTAATGACCTCAGTTCGGAATCTAACTGAAGCAGTCTCCCCCAAACTTCTTTTTCACTAAAAAGGTCGTCAATATATTCTCCGACTTGATTATACATTTCATTCGGAAAACTGTCTTCATCCGGTGTTTCAATTTCATGGTAAATAGTCATTAGTATTTCACTTATGACTTTATGGTGACAAAAAGTTTATATATCTTAATGTCTTCTGAACCGGATACTCCGGTAGTGCCTTGAAGTGGTTTTATAATAATTTAACCACCGGCTGATTACAAACACTATTTAAAGGTTGATTACTGTAACAACTTTAAGGTTATATTCAATGAGCGAAGGACCAAATAATGCGGAAACTTTCAATCAACTAGTAGGAGATGGCGGTACAACGCCAGATCAAGAGGACGATACTCAAAATCAAGGAGAAGATGACGAATATCAGCATCCTTCAAACGGAAATGCTGATGTTTCTGGCAGAGAAAGGCCAGGGATGCCTGAAAGTGGATCTGAAGAAAGTTCTGATAATGGATTTACGACAATTATAAATGATTTGAACAGGAAGGCATCGAAGGATGTTTCTGATTTCGCAGATCTTGACTACAACTTTGATGCTGACATCGATGCAGTAGCGACAATACAGGAAAATGCAGTCGGATCTGAGCATCAAAGAGTAGAAGAAGTTGTTGATAGTAGTCAGGTCAATGAATTCAGCAGAGAAGCAATGGAAGCTGCAGAGACTCTTGTTGATCAGAGAGAGATAGTAGAATCTAATGCAGCAGATGCGATTGAGTCGATAGAGGAATATGCTGAAGAGCTAGCAGGACATGCGCTCAATGAAATGGTTGAAGGTATTGAAGACGTAGAAGTCGACGCATTTGACGAACTTCAGAATCAGCTCACAAGATCTAGGTTCTACGGACAGACTGTTACAGGATTCCCTCATGGACTAGATGAGTCAAGGAGAAAAGACAATCATGCTGACGCAAACAGCAGAGCAGAAGGAATCAAAGGAGATTATGATTCGGTAACTGAGGAGATAGGAGAGAATCTACAGGATTCAATTTCCAAAGTGAATGAGTTTGCACAGCTCTATGAGGACGTAGAAGAATTTGTAGAGGAAGCTTCTCAGGAAATAGAAGATTCAGAAAAGGAAGCAAAGATTGAAGCTATCGAGAAAGCAAGAGCTGAAGCTAACCTAGTTTCTCTCAGAGATGAGAAGTACGGTCAGGAAGAAGAAAGAGATCAATCCAGAAGCATAGTTGACAGACTAACTGACAAAGTAAGGAGAACAAGGGAATCTGAAGATCAGCCAGGAATCAATCCAGAAGAGCTTGACGACGATCAGATTCCATGGACTGCAGATGACTTTATTGGATTCATTGAAGAGAATTCGAACTCTGTTCAAGAAAGCTTAGATGATTTGGAGACAGTTGCAGAATCAGGAGTCCGAAGACAGGTACAGAATCTGGTTGAGACGTACGAGACAGCTGATAATCTAAGATCGGAGATTGAATCTGTCATCGAAGACCAAGAAGTCCTTCAAGAATCAATGGACTACACCAATGAAGAAGTAATTGGCCAGATTGATGCTATCGACGAAGAAAGTGCAGAAGAGTTAGCTGAGGTAGCAGTTCAGTACAAAGCAGATGAACACAAGGAAGAACAGGAAGTGCCTGACAACCTAGCAACAATTGCAAGAGCAGGAACCGATGAGCTAGAAAACGCAATTGATGGGTCAGAATATGAAGAATCTCTTATGGATTTAGACCTTTCAGCGCTAGTCGATGAGGCAGAAGAGTATGTCAAAAAGAGAGCAGGGGAACTTGATCTTGATAGGAAGAAATTCAGAGGCCCTCTTCCGGCAAGCCTGAGAGAAGATGATGATGGAAGTCTGACAGTGAATATTGTCGAATCTGCCTACAGAAGAACTTCAGAAGTAGGGGGAGCAATGGAAGGTTACCTAGAAAACATTGAGCCTCAGCTAGAAGAAGCTTATGAGCTAGCATCTGCTCTAGGAGCAGATCTAGGAGAGAGAGTTAGTGAGGAATATGTGAACGATGAAGGAGAAATTAGATCAGAGGAGCTCTCATCCATGGAAGAATTTGGAGTAGTAGTCGAAGCTCTAGATAACTACGCAGAAGAAGAACTTGGAGGCCAAGCTTCTCTAGAAGAGGTTGCAGGAGATTCTTACGCAGAGGAATAATTCCTCATTTCTTTCCTTTCTATTTCTTTCTTATTTCTATACATACACGTGTTTCTGAAGGGCTTCTATCACCGCATTCTATACGGTTAACTATTTCGTATTCGGTTCTTAAATCTTCTGCTACCTTTTCGATCTCTTGTTCAAGCTGTTCCCAGTCGTCGTTTTCCAGGAATCTATAATAATGGATCACTCCTCCTTCTCCAAGATGTCTGAATGAGATCTCTAAGAATTCGTAGGAGAACTCGGGTATAGGAATTACGATATGGTCGAACTTTTCTCGAAGATCTAGATCGGTGCCGTCGGCTTCCAACGGTTCTACCGTTTTTCCCACGTTGTTCATCTCGATATTTTCCTTGAGGTACTCCACGGCTTCAGGGTTTTTCTCCACCGCAACTACTTTTTCCGCTCTCTCTGCCGCCATAACAGCAAACGGTCCTGCTCCGGCACCTATTACCAGGACTTTCTCTCCGTCTTCTACCTGATCCACAACCCTCTTCCTCTCGGTCCCGAACCTCTCTGAGAAGTAGACTTTGGTCGGATCTACTTTGTAACGGCATCCGAACTCTTTGTGAACGGTCTCTGTCTGCTCACCGTACAGTTTTTCATACTCTCCCAGGCGGAACTCCCCTTTCAGTCCTTCCTGTTTCAATAGAATAGTCTCTACCTGTGGATTGTGGTGCAGAATACCTTCCACGGCTTCTTGCCTTGAGATTCCTTCGGACAGCTGGTTTATCGCCGCTACCTCGCCTATAATCTCGTAGGATGGAAGATCGTACTGTTCATCTTCTTCCTCAGAGTGAAGCACGGATACACCGTTATCCAGCCCGTCTTCAACAGATGAGAGCTGTTCATCTACAAATATCTTCGCTTCGTCTTTAGCCTCTACCTGTTCAACTGTATATTCTTCCGATGAGAACGCTTTCAGCTCCAGCTTCTGACCGTTTTTCTCGGCTGTAAAGCTGTTTCCATTTTTACTAACCTCAAAACCCTGTCTCTCGAAAAGTTCCCGTACTTTTTCCTCCAGTTTTTGCTGTTTCATATCTTTATCAATAAATTTTTGAAATTATTTAAACGGGTTTACCGGTTCAATCCCTTCTATCCTTTCAAAATCTTCTGTATTTTCTGTCAGTATTCTATCGATATCGTTTTCTATCATTACTGAAGCTATTAGACAGTCCCAGTAATCCTTTCCATCTTCCATAATTTTTAGTGATTTTAGGACGGATTTTGAAGAAGTTTCTAGGATCTTAAAGTTCTCCAATTTAATCAGCTCTTCTGAAAACTCATAGACGTCTTCGTATGAAAGTTTGTTTTCTATCTTAGAGGTTGAAACTGTGATAAACTCTTCTATACTTTGTAGTGCTATGTAAAAATCTTTTTCAGATTTAAAACCGGATTCTAGTATTTCTTTAGCTTTCCTCCTCTTCCTAGGATCTGAGCTGTTGTCTATGGAGTAGATTATTATGTTTGTGTCAATCAGAGTTCTCTTCCCATCTGTCATGTATATCACTCCTGTCTTCGTAAAGCTTTTCTCCCATGTTGTAACCTTCTTCAAGCCTTTTTAGAGCTCTTTCTCTGAGTTCATCGGATTCTTCCTCATCTATCCAGTTTTCAATCGCCTTGGATATGGTTTCGCCTAGCTCTCCTTTTCTATCGCCGATTCTCTCTCTAAGCTTCTCCTCCACATCGTCATCTATTGAAACTGTGACAATTCCCATAACATTTAATTACAACTTCAACTTATTTAAATAATTGTGTTTTATATTTAAGCTATAACGTAATAAGAAAAAGACTCTTTTTAGAAGTCATAGCATAAGCATCTCCCGATAAAAATTATCCGAGAGCGACCAACTCATAAAGATTTCTGGAGATAGATTAATCAGAGGTTGAATATTTTCGATGTTATATTTAATCGGATTAGGGCTTGACGACAAAGAAATTACTGAAAAAGGATTAGAAGCTTTGGAATCGGTAGAAAAAGCTTATGCGGAGTTCTACACGAATACAGCTAACATAGATACTGAAAGGTTGGAAGAGAAGACAGGTACAGAGATAGAGATACTGGATAGGGATGAGGTGGAAAGGGATGATAAGATCTTAGAATCGGCGGAGCAGAGGGATACAGCGTTTTTAGTTTCGGGAGATCCTTTAACCGCGACCACACATTACGACATCAAACACAGAGCGGAGCAAGAAGGAATAGAGACAGAGGTTGTCCATGCACCCTCAATTTTTACATCGATCGCTGAGACAGGACTGAACGTCTACAAGTTCGGAAGGACTGTAACGCTTCCTGAAGAAGGGAAGCCGGACTCTATTCTAAAATATATTAGGAAAAACGATTCTGTCGGCCTTCACAGTTTGATTCTGCTAGATATCGACTACGATGGTTCCGAAGCTGCCGAGAAACTTATCGAGATGGATGAAGAGCTGTCCGATAGAAAAGCGGTTATACTGGAGAGAGCCAACCACGGTGATCAGGAGATAAATATTGGGTTTTTGGAAGGATTTACAGAGAAAGAGCTAGGGAATACTCCACACTGCATTATCCTCGTGGGTGATACTTCTCATAAGGAGGACGAGTTTCTGGAAGAGCATAGTTAGGAAAGATACTGTTTTCGTATCCTCTATTAAATCAGACGTTAACCCATATCAATTTAAATTTTGTAAACATGCATTACATGTTATGCAAAAAACCATCCGAAATGTCGATGAAAAACTGTTCGAGCAGTTGAAAAAAGCAGCTAGAACCAAGGAAATGACTGTAGGAGAGGCTGTCAACGAAGCGGTTTTACAGTGGTTAAACTCCCAGGAAGAGCCTGAATTAAGCATAATGGAGTTTGAACCGATAAGTCTTAGCGAAGAAGGGGAAGTTTTGAGTGAATCCTACGAGGAAGAGCTCTATGGATAGAGTGTTTTTAGACACTAGCTTTTTACTGGCTTTCGTAGATAAGGAAGACGAACATCATCAGAAAGCTAAAAGCTTGATGAGAGATTTTCTAGAGGGAGAAGTACTTTTATCCGGCCATGTGTTTGTGGAAACGGTAAATACTGTTTTCTCAAGATCAGACCATGAAAAAGCTAAAAACTTGGCAAAGTATCTCACAAAGTCTGAGATAAAGGTTGTGCAGCTGAATCAGCCCGGGTTTGAAAACGCAAATAAGATATTTCAAGACAAAGCTATCAGCTTTACAGACTGTTCAGTGCCGGCCGCAATGAACATGTTAGGTGTAGAAAAACTAGCTACCTTTGACAGAGACTTCGAAAAATTTGAGCAGATAGAAAAGGTGCCTTAGATGGATAAAACACAGCAGAAATTAGAGCAGGAAACTGAGAAATGGCTGGAAAAGCTGGAAGAAGAGATAGAAGAAAAGAGAGAAGAGGTGGAAGATCTGGAGTCTGTGGATCAGATGGAGAACGTAACTGCTTATAGAGATGATACCTACCATTTTCTGGAGGAAGAAGATTATGTTCGTGCATGGGAGTCAGTTATCTATGCTTGGGGAATATTAGAGACACTGGAGAGGTTGAATAAGCTTTAATTCTGTAAGGATATTTCGTTAATTTTACGTTCAAACTGTGTTGAGAAAGAGCTGAATCTAGCCAATAAGATAAAAACCCTCTTCAAGAATAGTAATGTATGCAGGATCCTTGGAAGTATCTGGCGTTTCCGGTTGCCGCGGTTACAGGTTATCTGGTGTCGTTAGGCGCAACCGGTATGGTGATGGAACAGTTCCAGATATCTGAGTTTCTATCAGAGCTGATAGTTATAGGCGGTACAGCCCTAGTTGCAGGCTTTCTCGTAGATGAGGTAATTCCTGCCTACGTCCACGAAGTCCGTGGAGGCGGTGGAAACCTCGGTGGCGGCGTAGATCTTGGAGGTGGAGACGACTTTGACTTCGACTAGATATCTACTTGTACTGTTTCTGTCTCTATCACTGGTTGGAACCGTTGCAGGAAGCCATTTAAGCCATGATTCGGGCTCTTCCATCAGCACGGAGACGGATTTCACGATCCCTGAGTTCGATTCTCATGAAGAGATAATATTTAACCTAGTACTGCCTTTCATCTTCGTATTCGCTATACTGAACTTTATCATGGAAAAAGCACTGCTTTTCACCTTTGCTAATGACGACGAGTGGGAGGCGTTAAGGGAAAAAGATTCCGAGAAGAAGAGGGTGAAGAAATACGGTACATTGATCTCTTTAACAGTGACCGGGATGTTAGTTCCTTCACCTTTATGGGATTACGTGATACTTGCCGGACATTTCCTTAGCACCGTCGGAGTATTTGCATTTGTTCTTCTGTTCCTGTTCATAATCTATCTGGCATCAGGTATAGGGAGGTAAATATGTGGAAGATTGGATGCAAAAAGCACCAGTTTTAAAAATAACTAAGATGTAATAGTAATAACATGAGGCAACGATTAACTTCAGTCTTGTTTGTATCATTACTACTTTTAACAATGACAACTCAGGCGGTTGCTCAACCAGATCCTGGCCAAGGAACGTTTGATATAGATATTGTAGGGTCGGTTGATGACGCGCTTCAGCCTATGCCTTGGGATTTGACCATAGAAAGTTATACTGCTATTTTCTTATGGGTAATTTTACCGATTCTAGGGTTGTTTGGACTGTTTTACTTCTTGACTCATACAGGTTTTAGGTTCGCAGAGGACAATCTTAGATCTTCCTCGATGAACGTAGGTAGCAGAGGAGAACTATCTGATGTAGGTTCTCTGGCGGCAAAACTTATTGCCTTGCTCATGTCAGTTATAGCTTACTGGTACTACGGTTGGTTATTCCAGCAGCTTTTGGGAATAGCGGCATTATTTGGAATACTGCTAATTTTTTACTTGGTATTTGCTGCGATAACAGGTAGCGTTTCGCCGAAACCATTCAAGGGAGCAATTTCGGGTCTCTCAAATATGGTTGGCGATCAACAAAATCCTCCGAGTGATGGGATAGGTGGTGCACACAATAATAGAAGCCATCTTGATACTAGAAATATCCGGGATGAGGAGGATGATGCTGAGAGGCATGAGGGTGCTGCTGAAAAAGATACTGAAAGAGCTGAAAAAGACCATCAAAAAGGAGATGATGAAAAGGCAGATAAAGAAGCGAGATCTGCTGCAGATCATATCGAAAAAGCGATTCAAGACCTTGAGCTTGCTGAAGAGGATATCCAAGATGTTTTGACAAAGGATTACAAAGAGCTAAATCAAACTCTTAGTGAACTAAATCAAACTTTAGAGGAGTCGAAGAAGGATCAAGAGCTTATACAAAAATCAGTAAGGTTTCCGGGTAAAGTAAAGAAAAGGATGGAAGAGATTCGGAAATCGGTTAATTCAGGAGACATGAAAGAATTTGAAGATATATCTAACCTAGATTTACGTTATTTAGGATATGGTGATAAAGGAGAGACAGTTATAGAGCTTAATGACGAATCAGAACAGTTACAGAGACTACTTTCAAAGTTAAGCGATAACTTCTCTAGAGAACTAGAAGAGGAGAAAGAAGAAGAGGTGGAAATTTCTAACGAGATAAATGGTCTTAAGGAAGCACATAAACTTATACAGAAATTAAAGAAGGATATTAATATAGCGGAAAAAGAGGATAAAGAGCTTGAAAAGCTTGCTACCGACCTGAAGGACAAAAAATTGATGGAAGAAATCAACTATGAAGAAAATCAGGAGAAAGAGCTAATTAATCACCTCAAACAGCTCCAATCAGAGGAAGAAAAGATAGAGGAAGGTTTAAAAGAAGCTGACAAAATTTTGTCGGAGATAATGAAGTTTGATAAAGAAGAGATGGAGGAACTGCATGAAGAAGGAAAGATGGTGGGTGATGCGATAACCGAAATCAAAAAATTTGAGAAAATGGTTGAGAACAATATAGGTTCAAACCGGAAAATAAAGTATGAGCCTGATAATATTAATTCGGAGATAGGGTCGGTATTAGAGAGTTTGAAGGGTAATTTAGGGACTATTAGGAATGAAGTATCGAGACTTCAGGAGCTGAAGTCGAAGGATGAAAAAGAGGCTGAGAAGATAAAGAAATACGTAGACAATGCTTTGGGAGCCATGAACTGATTACCCACTGATTTAAATACAGTCAACAGAACATAATCATAAGAGGATGATAAAAAATGGGATGTGAAGAACCTTTAATGCAGTGTGTGATGAACCACCCGGAGGTTGCCGGGGTAGGTCTAGCCGCTGGTTTCATAATTGCAAAAGCTATGGGTATGAGAAATAAGAATCGAGGCTTCGGCGGAGGAGGTTTCTGATGACGGACAGCCAGAAGCTACATGAATACATCTACGAGATAGAGAACTGGGTAGATGAGTTCGCCATAGCTTTCCTATCGTTCGGTATAATCTTAGTGTTTGTAGAGCTTTTCTTCTTCCAGGCGGGTAATTACAGCTTCATTACGCTTGGGAAGGAGATCCAGCCATGGGTAGTTATGCTTGCGCTGATGATTATCGGAAGAGAGCTATGGTTGTTGAACAGAAATCTTAGAGATTATGTAGAGGTTAAAGGTGAATAGTTGAGTGAGCGAGGTAGCAGGTTTTAACCAGTTTTTGCAGACGATGGCACAGCTGGACTTCTTTACACTCCTGCTACCGTTTATTCTTTCGTTCCTACTTTTCCATTTCATCCTCCAGAAACTTCCGCTTTTCGACGATGATAATGGAGATGGACTTGATCAGGACAAGTACAGTATTTCGATCGCACTAATCCTGGCATTCTTCGTGGCATACTTCCTATCGACACAGCCGTCCTACCAGCTGATATTTGTGGACTACTTTGGTAGGGTATCGATAGCAGTGATAGGACTGTTAGGTCTGATGATTCTGCTGGCGTTTGCAGGCCTAAGACCGGACAATAGCGTGCCTCTACTATCAATACTGGCGGTATTTGCTATAGTTTCAGCATTTGCAATCTCAGGAGGATTTGATCCGTTCCTACCGGAAGGAACGTTACCTGGGCTAGCGGTTACGTACGATGATATCGCCCACATACTGTTCGACCAAGGAATAATCTACCTGCTACTGATAGCTGTAGCGGTTTACTGGGTTGTCAGAGAAGGAGATGAGCAGGGAGATGACGGACACACTGCCAAAGAGGCTCTGGACTACCTGTTAGGAAAGCATAACTAGGTGATCAAAAATGGCATTTGAATCAATGGTACAGACGATGACGGAGATGGGGGTCCTGGAACTGTTCTTTCCATGGCTTCTTATCACTGCTTTGACC
>LKMJ01003184.1_pt1 | contig 15244 bp, 22 predicted proteins | sample 643391 | NCBI WGS metagenome assembly LKMJ01 (sample SAMN04112250, study PRJNA286221) | soda lake metagenome | biome: soda lake; feature: Kulunda Steppe; material: water; isolation source: sample PL-Br10 brine of Picturesque Lake | place: Russia: Kulunda steppe | collected 2010-07
CACACACACACACACACACACACACACACACACACACACACACACACACACACTAACAAACACACATACACACATGCGAACATGCAAACTTACACATGTACGAAGACACACACTTAATTGGTAGTTGAATAACTCATACCTTGGACAGTCGCACATGGGGGTCTGGTCTTGTTGACAGATAATTGCTGACAGATAATTGCTTTCAGCACTGATGCAAACCTTTACAGCTTTCCTGCCCGCAGCCATCTCATCCGGAACCCTTCAGCTCATTGGCATGATGTGCCAGGCCTACCTAAAGCGGCAGGCCGCTTGCTAGACGACCAATTCAGCAAATTCACCACAAAAGTGGTTGATTGCCAGCGCTCAGGTGCCGAGCTAAACCTTGCATCTGTTGCAATGACAAGGATTTAGCAGTATGCATGCATATGCCAGAAAGTGCCATACTTAGCAATGTGTGTGTCTAGTTGCATGGCTTCAAGTGATAAGGCAGCTGTGTGTGCCAATCCATCCTTGTGAATTGTCCTTGGACATTGCAAGTAAATTATGCCCTGGCATGCAAAAAAGATCCTATTCTCTGAAGTGCAAGGCTGCGCACGCGTATGCGTTCAGGGGATGGAGAGACCTCAAAGCTGCTGCTTGAGCTCCAAGATGGGATGCAGATAGAAGCTGTCATCATGCACTACGACACGACGGGTGAGCATTTGCATGGGTGAGCATTTGCACTGTGACTACTGTGAGGGAGGAGCTGGGCTAGCCCTCTACGCCTGCAAGCGCCAGGCAAAGCATTGTGGATGGGGTACAGCCCATGCCTGTCCAAGCTTGACCCAAGGGCCATAAGAATGCAATCCCGATAGATGCAAAGCTATTCACAGCAAGAGTATGACGCATGATGCTAGGCGCTGCACTGCATCGCAGCTAGGTGCTGATTTGATCGACAAATGACATGTTTCCTCCCCTGCAGGCCAAGCTTGCAATCAGACAGCACTTAGAAACCTAGGCGGTGCCCCAGCCCTCAATGCTAATACCTGTGATCTGCCCCACCCAGACTTGGGGCTGCGCCAGCATGGCAAGCAATCCATGCGACAATGGCATACTGTATATGTCCTGTTCAGCGCTCAAGATTTGCTGAGAGTAAGCATCCTGGGCCGTGTGGGAGCAACCAGCCTATTCCTCCTATGTACTACGCCTCCTTGTACAAACACCACGTTTGTTTGCAAGAGAAATGGACATGGCCAGGGTATCTACTCCACCATACAGTCCCACCCATCTATGCATGAAGCACTTGCGCACTCTTGACCGGCACTGCTGCCTGGTGCCAGGGGCAAATCTTCGCCCTTGATGCATGGAGTTGGGCACATCCAACCCTACAATTTGCAGACAACCATGCAATGATTGGGCACACCCTACTTGCAACATTATGTCGAGAAAGTCTTCTGTATGAACCACAAGCATGAGCGCCATGGTGCACAGCATGTGCGTGCATGTCACACGTGCAAGTACAGGGCAATGCACAAAGCATAAGTATCCCTACACCAGGGACTAGGGCATTGCGTGCTGGGCCTGTCATGTGCATCGTGCTGCACAGCACATGAGCATCATGACTCATGATGCATGGCGCACCGTCCGCAGGGCGTTACAATGCTGAGGAAGGGCTGGAAGTTGAGCCGGATGAACCTGCCTGCAGCAGTGCAGCCAGCTGCGCTGAAAGCACCGCCACCGGGGCGCCTGCGGGCAGCAAAGGGCATAGGCGAGCTACCTTGTGTGTATCAAGCCAAGTGGGATGCCAGATGGGCTGCACCTTCTGTGCTACAGGTGGGGGAGTGAACAGTATCCACCTCTCGCCGTGATACCTGTAATAATGCAGGCTTACATGCAACAGGGAGGTTAAGCAGTGAGCATCACCAAAAAGAGCTGCAGGACCGTCCCGTACTGTTTGGATGCGCAGCATGGGCCTTCTGCTCGCTCCGCGGCTTCATCTTGCCAGCAGTATGCTCAAAGGGGGTTGGTGCGCAAGCCTTCTTCTCCCATGGTCTTACTTGAAATGCTCCCATGACCCTGACCGGCGCCATGTGAGCAGTGTAGACAGGGTGCTGCTGTGCACCTTGTTCTTCAGATGAGGGGCCCATGCCTTGTGCTATAGGCAAAGGGCTCTTCAGGTTGAGGGCCCATATGCTGTGTGCTCGGCGTGAGAAGAGCTAAGCTTGCACCTTGTGATGCCAGGTCTGGGCAGACATAGGCCAGGGTGATGCAGGTCTGGGCAGACATAGGCCAGGGTGATGCCAGGTCTGGGCAGACATAGGCCAGGGAGCAGCCCATGGACACAGCCGCCAGCCGGACCCATATGGCCATAGGATAGTATGCAAAGCTTTGATGGCCTCTGAGCTCAAAGGCTTGCAAAGGCTGTGCGCATGGGTTTGTGGGGAACCGCGCTCGCAAAGGCTGTGTGCATGGGGCTTGTGGGAAGTCGCGCTCGCAAAGGCTTTGTGCGTGGGGCTCGTGGGGAACCACGCTCGCAAAGGCTGTGCGCATGGGTCTTGTGGGAAGTCGTGCTTTTGCAAAGTCAGCAGGAGTCCCTCTGCAGTTCTTTGCAAGGCTCATGTTCAAAGAAGGCTTTTGGTACACGTGTGTTGCATTCTGATGCTCAAGAGCACAACAGCCAAATCCTCTAAGTTATTGGTGCTCCACCCCTTTTGTGCGTGGGATCCTAATCGGCCTGGTTGGTGAAACCTTGATGGCTTCGACCCTCTGGTGGCTGTGACCCTGACAGCTTATACCCTGATGGTTTTGTTGGGACTCATTGCAGTATGCCTGGTTTGATACCAGCGGTCTCAGCAGAGTCCATGATTCAGATCGCTGCAGCCAAAAAGGCGACCTGGCGCCCTTTTATTGGCGCCTCGTTGAGCGAACTGGCAATATTGCTTTCTGTCCTGGTGCCATTGTAAAACTTGCCTTCCAGGGTCACGTTGTGAGAGCCACGAGTACAACTTGCCTTCAAAATGTAAAGTGAAGTAGTGAGAGCCACAAAGCTGCATTTTTTGCAGGGTCGGGGGTTTCACAGCAGTACCCCGCTGCTAACAAGTGCAGCCCAGCTGAAGCCTCTGAAACTTACAATTTCAGGCATTTCTCTGACGACGCAGGGACCATGGGCTTAAAAGGCAATCTAACTGCAGGCGAGATTGTCGAGCAGTTGGTCCATGCGAACACCATCTCCAAGATCCGTAACATTGTGTTCATGGTCAGTGCCTTTAAAATTGTGTTGGTAGTGTGCATCTGCAGATCAGTAACATAATGTAACATGAGTTAGGTCCATGGTGACCATCGGCCAGTGGTGGGCATTTGTGTGACGTGCGCGTCTCTGTCACGGCAAGCTTGCATCTATTTTGCTGAGCTGGCTGGTATGCAGGCAGGGCCTCATCAAAAGGTGTATGATCATGGGATCAGGGGCCCTTTTCCAGCGCTAAGTTTTTTTCATGTTACCTGCAGCAACATGCAACACCAGACAGCACATTGAAGTACACACGCATTCCTTGTCTGTGTCTTGGGATGCTGCATGGGCGTATTTTTCCATGGGCACTGCAGCAACGAATGCAGGTATACCAAGGGGGGGTGGTAATGCTGCGCCGTGCCCTGCTTGATTGTTCTCAAGGTCAAGGACAGCGCTTTTAATCAAGCTCCAGGGTCTGCAAAGCACATGCTTAGCCCCAGCTGCTGCGCATTTGCATCCCTTGGCTGCCCTGTAGGGCATGGGCGAGCCGCTGAACAACTACGAGGCCGTGCGCGCCGCTATTGGAGCGATGATTGACCCGCGGCAGTGGGGGCTGGCGCGCCAGAGAGTAACTGTGTCGACAGTGGGCGTGGTGAACCGGGTGAAGCAGCTCGGCCAGGACTTGCCAGTGAGTGCTGCCTGCTGCGCGCAAGCGGTTAGGGGCGTGAGTGAGAGCTGGGTTGCGCCTGTTGCCGCATGGGCTGAGCTTTTTGAGCAAGTGGGCGGGGGCAGTGAGGCACCCGCTGCCTAGGACAGGGGGGCAGGTTTTCCTGTTTTAAGTAGGGGCAGGAGGGCAGGCTCTCTTGCCTGTATCCTTTGGGGAGGGCTGTGTTTGCAGGAAGCAGGCGTGCAAGGAGTGTCTTGGATTGGAGGACTGCCTCCTTACAAGTTCTGAATAGGAGACTTTTTCCTAAAACGAGGGACAGGGCGGGGGTAGCAGGGGGCCTTCATGGCTCTGGCACGGAGCAGCGAGAGGGACATACTCTCCTTTTCCCCCCCTTGAGCGTCCAGACAGCGCGAGGGGTGCATTGTATGTGGAGTGCATGGCGCCGTGCAGCTCGTCAAAGAAGGATTTGTGTGGAGGACTGACATGCGTCCAAGAGACTCAAGGCAGCGCTGCCCCGTTAGCAGAGGCTGCCCTTGGAGGGCTGCCTCGCCTCCAAGAAGAACAATACAAAAAATGCTGCCCCATACAAGAGGCAGCCCTTGGAGGGCTGGCAGAGGCCCTGTGGCAGGCCCATCCTAGCTTATCCTCTCCCAACCACGGGGCGCCGGCTTGGCCTATCCTGGGCCAATTAGCTGTGCTGTGCTCACAGCCCCCCTTTCCCCCCTCCTCATCCAAGCCCAAGTTCCTCGCGCTCTGCGCACATGCCTCATGGGCCTGGCACCACTCCAGCGCAGGTCCGGGGGCATCCCTGCAAAGCCTTGGTGCTGTATGCGCGCTCCTGCAGGGCATTGGCCTAGCGCTGTCCCTGCACGCCCCCAACCAGGACCTACGCATCCAGATTGTGCCCAGCGCAAAGGCGTACCACATCGACAAGCTCATTGAGGTGCGCGCGCTGACGCTGCCGTGCCCTGTCCTCGGCAAGCGCAAGCGGGGGCCGCAAGGGCACTTCCTGCCCCTGGGCAAGTCCTGGTAATGCAGGCCTCAGAGCAGGTCTACTGCGCGTCGCACAGGAGTGGCGCGTTTTGTCAGGCAGCCTCTCCTTCTCTGACCAGTGAACGGTTAGCCGTCGCTCTAAGTGTGCTGTTCAGCCATTGCCAACCTGTCCCAGGTCCTACTGCGCGGCTAGGCGTTTTCTGCTGCCCGGGACATGGAGCAGTAGCTTTGGCCCACTGTTTTCAGTCCTCTAGCGTTACCCATTTATTGGCTTCAGTCCACTAGCGTTTACATCCACTCACTGGCTTCAGTCCACTAGCTTGAACACCCGTTCACTGCGGGGGCTGGAGGAGGTACCTCGGATGAGATGCGCTGAAGGCGCTGTAGGTGCCTGCTGTAGGTGCCTGCTGTAGGTGCTGTAGATGCCTCTGATGAGATGCGTTGTAGGCGCCTGCTGTAGGTGCCTGCAGTAGGTGCCTGCTGTAGGCGCTGTAGGTGCCTTGGATGAGATGCGCTGTAGGCGCTCTGGAGGAGAGGGGGCTTGCTTGGCAGCGCAAGCAGGTGCTGGCTCTGGGCTGTCTGACCTACCTGCCAAAACTTGGTTGCACGCTGTTGCTGCCTTTTCCTGCACGCAGTCGGTGGCTGCCCACCAGCACCTCAGCAAGCAGCGCATCTTTGTGGAGTATGTGCTGCTGGCTGGTGTGAACGATGGTAAGTTGTACAGGATGCCTCTAGGCTGGGGCTGATGGACATGAATTGGACTGGCAGTGCCATGACCCAGCAAGGCCCGTCCCTTGTGGTATAGGGGGGCCGCTGAGATTGCTCACACGCAGGACAGTCAGGATTGCAGGCCTGGGTGCTGTGGGCGTTGCACGCGTCTGTGCTGCTCCACTGCGCGTTGATCCGATTCCATTGATCATGGCGTTGTGCTGGTGCATGCTGCCCACCTTACCTCGCGCCGCGGGGCGTTTGGCCCCGCCCCCCCCTGCCTCTGCAGGGCAAGCCATGCAGGCCTCTTTGGAAATGCGCCGCAACGAGTGCGTGAGAAAGTGCTCGACAAGCAGGCATCTGGCCCTCGGAGGGCCCACCACCCTCAAGCACTCCATTCCTTCATCGCTGCCCCCCCTTTTGTTCTCTCTCTGTGTTGGGCCTCCCTCTGCCTCCAGACGCCTCAATCCGTCACGCACGGCGCCGTGGCTGCAGAATCCCAGGGCCATGTTGTTCCTTTTGCGCGCGCCTGCCCCCTTGGCACCCGCCCCCCTTGAACCACGTGACCTTCCCACGTGTGCATCTGGAAGGATGTCACAGGATGCTGCGACCACCTTTGCGGCTGTGCTCTCCTAGCGCGCTACCTGTGCGAAATGCCTTCTCACCCTACCCACTGAGCGCACCCGCATGCCTTCCTCGTGCCTGCGGGCGCACAGGGGAGGACCACGCGCACCACCCACTGAGCGCACCCGCATGCCTTCCTCGTGCCTGCGGGCGCACAGGGGAGGACCACGCGCACCACCCACTGAGCGCACCTGCATGCCTTCCTCGTGCCTGCGGGCGCACAGGGGAGGACCACGCGCACCAGCTGGGAGCACTGCTGTCGGGCCTCAAGGTGCTGCTCAACCTCATCCCGTGGAACCCGGTGCTGGCCGCCAAGGAAGCCCACGATTACAGCGCCCCCTCTCCGGAGGCGGTGCACAGATTCCAGGCCATCGTGCGCGCACGCTACCAGGTGCCCACTACAGTGCGGCAGGAGAAAGGGCAGGACATTGCAGGGGCATGCGGGCAGCTGGCGCTGGAGAAGGCGGCAGCGAGGCAGCAGGCGGCGGCGGCGGCAGGCGGGAATGGGGGCGGTGGTGCTGCCAGTGGAGGGAATGCAATGTCGGCGGAGGGGTCACAGGGGGGCGGAGGACTGGATGCAGCTGCTGCAGCCAAGGGGAAGGGCCAGGAGGAGGAGAGGCATGGGCCGGGTGCGCAGGCGGAGGCAGAGGTGGGTGAAGGCAGCGGGGGGCGCAGAGGAGGCAGCGGCGGCTTGCTGGGCGGCCTTGTGGGGGGTCTAGGGGGCTTCCTGGGCAACATGCTGCGCAGAGGTAGGCGCGCAGGTGACGCGCCCAGCTCAAGCAGAGTGGGCGCCTGCGCCAGCCACGCAGCTTCTGGCTCCACCGCTGCCGGCAGTGGTGGGTTGACGGGCGACCAGATCCCTGACAGCACTGTGGGCGTGCGAGGTATGGACGGTGGCGGCCGTGCAGTGCAGCAGGCTTGCTGTGTGGACGCCGGAGAGAGCAGCGCTTGCTGTGTGGATGGGGGGCTGAGCAGCTCAGGGTCATGGTCTTGCAGGGTTGGCAAGGAGGGGGCGCAGGGGGATGGGGCCGGTGCAGAGGTGCACAAGGCCAAGGCTGGTGAGGGCGAGTACACCCAAAAGGAGATGCAGCGCCACAGCAGCAACGGCGGCAATCACAGCAGAGCGGGGCTGGGGAAAGTGGGGGGGGATGGGCATGACAGTACAGCCCCTCAGGGACCTGCAGGCTTGCGCGATATTGAGGAGCTGAGCTTGTCGTAGTCAACGATGCACGCAGGCTGTGCGCTGCATTCCTGTCTAGTGTGCTTCTTGTACTTACTTCTTGCACAAGAAGAGGAAAGGAAAACTGCGTGGGCGGTGAAAGTTCCTACATTAAGTTAGAAAGGGGGTTACCCCTTTACCAGCACAACAGAAACCAAAGGTTTATGGTTAAAGGTCCACAAGAGAAAACCAACTTGGTTTTCTTTTTTGGGACGAGTTAACAAGCCTCAACATTGCGATGGAACCTTGTATGTACTCCTAGTAAGTACTGCAAGTAGCTGGCACAAGCTTAGTTACAACCTTGTACGTACTCTGAGTAAGTACTGCAAGCAGCTGGCATAAAAAAAGTTTAAAAGGGGTTAACCGCCAGCCAGATCGTTAGGCTGATTGGTTTGTTGCTGGTCTTCGCCCAAACCAATCAGCCTGGCATAAAAGACTGCGGCTCATGTTCTAGGCGGAGCCCCGCGTACCTGTTGAGATATCACGACATAATGTCAATAATATTGAAAGCGGCTGATGGTCAACCCTGATGGAAAGCTTAAGGTTTCAAGACTGTATCCGCCGAACGAGGGCAGCTTAGCCGTTTGTGAGCCTCCAGTGAGGTTTGAACCCTGAACCCACAAGTTGCGAGGTTGGACAACCCTGCTGGAAAGAAAGTCTGAGCCCTCACTGAGACCCTGGCAGGACCTGCCCTCCCGGGGATCCCGTGCTAGCGTGTTCTTAAGGAGAGGCATGTGCTCAGTGCAAGCACCACTGCCAGACAATCCTCCTGGTAGGAATAAAGTCACTCAAATTCCCATATCCTTTGCAGTTGAGTCATTGCAATGTGAAATGCTATCTCTGATTATGTCTGTCTCAAATCAATCACATTCATGGTGTGGCACGGACTATATTGTCATCTCACCATGGGACTGGTTTCCAACGAATGTGCACTGCTATCTGGAGGACATACAATAGTATCCATACATGGGGCACTCCTACAAGATGGCTTGCTAGCTCAGCATTCCTTAAAGGTTGTTTGATAGACATCCTAATGCTTCATGGGCGCAACATACATGAGCATGATGTTAACATAGACCAAGCTCTAGCTGATTCAAGTAGTAAGTTACTAGCAAGTTTGGTAAAGATGCATGTAGTCGCTCAGCTCTTGGTGCCATGCTGCAGTCCTCCAACCCTCTCATTGCCCTGCAGTGAAGCTCTGCCTCATCCCTTCATTTTCGGTTTGGACACTGAGAAGCCCAATGTCCTGAGCACAGCGGTGTGGCGCAGACAACGAGCACACACGTGTATGCGGTGGACAAGGCAGCCTGCAGCTTCCCCTCTTCTGGCGCACAGTTTGAAATTGCTACAGTCATTCATGCGAGCTGCCTGAGTAACCAGTGGACCGACCCCATCAAAAAGCGCAGCACTGCTTCAATCCACTGCAACAAATGATCAGACAGTCTTGGGGGGCTACTGCAGCAGGCCACGTCAAAGGAAGGAGGTGCTTGCATGCGGCGAAAGCAAATTGGCCCTTCCAAGCCGCATGACAAATGTTTGATGATGCAAGAGCACCGATGTGAGGCAAGCTCACCTGTTTGGCCACATTTGAAGCACGTGTCGCCCCCTCGGCCCCTTCCTGAGCCACTGAAGCTGCCGCTCCTCCCGCGCCAGCCAGCCCCCCCTCTGCCAGCCCCTCCTCTGCCAGCCCCATTGTAATTGCTGCTGCTGCTACCTGCGCAACGATGTGTGGCAAGGGTACTAGGAGGTATACCCGCCTTGGACAGGTTCAGAAACATGTGCGTTCAGGAACACGCAGAATTCATGAGGTGCTGGAAAGGAGCACAAAGTGATAATATCCCTCATCACTGTGCAGGTGCAAAGAAGGCCGCAGCAAAGAATTGGTGGAGCTGCAATCCTTCCGTATTGTCGCTGTTCATCCTGCCCATTGTGGCTGCAGCTCCTTCCAGGCCAGGCTGCCTATTGAAGACAAACACATGCCAAACACGATGAAAAGCATACAAGCATGTAGGCATGGACATACATGCACACAGCAATCAGCGAGACACACTGTCAGTTGGTGCTGCAATCTTTTGCACAGGGTAGACCTATGCCTTGTTCTCCCTACTGGTGTGCCAGCCTTTCGAGGTCCGCAGGGCAACCAGTAAGCTTGCCTGCCTTGCTAGAAGCTCGCCTGCCTGCCTGCAAGCTTGCCTGCCTTCCTTAAAGCTTGCTTGCCTGCCCGCAAGCTTGCCTGCCTTCCTAGAAGCTCGCCTGCCTGCCCGCAAGCCTGCCTGCCTTCCTTGAAGCTCATCTGCCCCCCCTGCAAGCTTGCCTGCGCCCCTGCAGGCAGGCCCTGCACTGCCAAGGCTTACCTGCATGGCTGCTGCTGGCCATGCCGCTGCCGTGCCTGCTCTGCCACTGTGAGGTGACGGGTTGCCAGGCTGCAGCGGCAGGGCATGCCATCCGCAAAAAGCGACCATGAGGGAGTTTGCGAAGCAAAGCACATATGATACAGGAGCCTGGCCATGCACATGACCTGGGCTGGGTCCGCGCCGCACATGACTAGGATGGGAGTTGCGGTGCACATAATGGTAGGCTGGGTTTGACAAACAACGCAAAAGCAGCTCGAGCAGGAATTTGGCAAGAGCAAGATCATGGGCTGTGGGGAGAGCATGACCCAAAACAGTCAAGCTCACGCAAGGCAAGGCGCTTGAGGGTTGCCCACACCAGCACGAGGTCTCATGCCTTGCAAACAGATGGGGTTGACTCGCGCACCCTTGACGACAAGCAGTGCGTTCTGACGCGGTTGGACAAAACCATTACGCAGATCATGGGCGCGTCACAAGCTGACCGATAGCACATGGTGCAGAGCAGACGCAGCATAAGCGGACAAACACCACCATCACGCTGCTTGCAGGTGATGGGCATGTGGCACAAGCGAGAAGTGATCATCATATCATTGAGGCAACAACACATGCACGGGGTTCAAGCAGGCAAACAGCATCTCACAACACAGAAGCTGCGCGCGTGGCACGAGCAGACAAGCAGGCAAACAGCATCTCACGACACAGGAGCTGCGCGTGTGGCACGAGCAGACAAGCAGGCAAACAGCATCTCCCGACACAGGAGCTGCGCGCGTTGCACGAGCAGACAAGCAGGCAAACAGTATCTCACGACACAGGAGCTGCGCGCGTTGCACGAGCAGACAAGCAGGCAAACAGCATCTCACGAAACAGGAGCTGCGCGCGTGGCACGAGCAGACAAGCAGGCAAACAGCATCTCACGACACAGGAGCTGCGCGCGTGGCACGAGCAGACAAGCAGGCAAACAGCATCTCACGACACAGAAGCTGCGCGCGTGGCACGAGCAGACAAGCAGGCAAACAGCATCTCACGGCACAGAAGCTGCGCGCGTGGCACGAACAGACAAGCAGGCAACTCGGAAGGCAATAACAACAGGCCCAGCCAATCTTCTTCCACCCACGTGCACTCCCTTGCCACGCGCTCCTTGTGGTGCCGTTGCCTTTGCGGACAGCCATCTGCACGAGAGTTTGCACATCGGCACACAAACACACACGAGTTTGCACAACGGCAAGGAGGCGTGGACTTACTCCACGCCTAGTAAGTGGACTAAGTCCACGCCTAGTAAGTGTGGCGTGGACAACCACGCCCACGCCTACTTGGGGACACGACGGAATCTGCTCAGGGGCTTTTGGTGGTGTGGGAGCCAGCCGTTCACAACAGGCTTTCCCTCACAGCTACTCCACTGTACCGATGCTCAGGCCCTGTTCTGGAGCTGCACAGGTCCTGCTCTGCCGCCCTCTTGTCAGAGATGCACAGTCCCTATTTCAAGGAATGTGCATGCAGGCCTGCTTTGCCGCCCTCTCGTCAGAGATGCACAGTCCCTGTTTCAAGGAATGTGCATGCAGGCCTGCATTGCCGCCTTCTCATCAGAGATGCAGAGTCCCTGTTTCAGAGGTGTGCAGCCCCTCTGCTGTAGCACCCACCTCTGCCTGCCAAGCGCTGCTGCCCACCAGCAGATCCTTGACTGCATTGGCGCCCTTGCTCATGGCCTGAGGCGTTGACAGGAGGCAGGTTCCAGATGTGGCAAGCTTTGGACAGAGGCCACAGCATGTCTGTGCACTTAGAGGAAAGTAAGGCTGGTCCATTCGTGTTCATGGGCTATCCATCCTGCGTGCCATTCATCCTCATAGGTGCATGGGGACGCACGCACCCATCATGGGCAGCATGCATGCGGCAAACTCAAGCGTTTCCCTTGTGGGTAAGAGGCCTTTGCTGATCGGACGCCCACTTTTGGTTCTGCGTTCATGCACGCGCGCGCACACACACACACGCAGCCTCATTCACACCTGCACGCTAACCCACATCCTCAAACCCGCCCGTGAACATGCGCAGACATACAGGGGTTGCTGCTGCACATGCGCCCCTGATTGTGACCCATGGCAGGGCCTGCAGCGATTGTGACCCATGGCAGGGCCTGCAGCAATTGTAACCCATGGCAGGGCCTGCACTTGCCGGCTGCCGCGCATGCACAACAAGGAGCGCCAATCAGGGGTGCATGCGCGCTCTCATTGTGCACACTCACACACACCACTGCAAAGCCAAGCAACCCAACGCAGAGCCTCCAACCACCGACCTCGTAGAATTGGGCAACAAGGGGGTCCGTCTTGATGCAGTTGTAGTCAAAGTCAAGCACCTCCAGGCCCTCCAAGCTGCAGGAGAGTGAGTGTGGATAGCAGGGAAGCACGCGTGGATTGCAAGAAAGCACGTGCGGATTGCAGGAAAGCACGTGTGGATTGCAGGATAGCACGTGTGGATTGCAGGATAGCACGTGCAGATTGCAGGAGAGCACGTGTGGATTGCAGGAGAGCACGTGTGGATTGTAAGAAAGCATGTGTGGATTGCAAGAAAGCACGTGTGTATTGCAGGAAAGCACGTGCGGATAGCAGGAAAGCTTGTGCGGGTTGCACACATGTTTGGTCCGACTGCAAGGCAGGTCTCTCCCAACACACGCGCACAGCGCACGCGTGAAAAATGCTAGCCTAGGCCCGCGCTCTGCGCATGCACCCCTGAGCCCTGCCACAGCCGCGGAAGCGCACGCACGCGCATGCCTGGCGCGTGGCGGACGGAGGCTTAAGCCGTGCGCATGCATATGCCTTGGGGACAGCATGGGATATGCGCGGGCGCTATGATCAAGCCATCCAGTCTGCTGATTCTCTCTTCCCACCAGCTGCTGCTGCTGCCGCTGCCGCTGCTGCTGCCGCTGCTGCTGCCGCTGCCGCTGCTGCTGCCGCTGCCGCTGCTGCTGCTGCTGCCCCTCCCGCTCCCGCTGCAGCTGCAGCTGCCGCTCCAGATACATCAAGCCACACCATGGATGGCTGCAATGCAAAGCCCCTGAAAGAGCACACACGCGCACGCACATTCACGCACACATACACGCACACCCACGCACGCACGCGTATGCAAAAACACACGCACACAGACACGCAGGCAGCTGCGTTGCGCGCGCGCCAGCTGCGCTATACTGCTTCAAAGCGCTGCCCACATGCAGCAGTGCTGTGCCGTGTTGCCGCTGTGCTGCTGCGCTGCAGTGCGACTGCGCTGCGCTGCTGGGTCACTGTGCTGCTGTGCTGCAGTGCGACTGCGCTGCGCTGCTGGGTCACTGCGCTGCTGGGTCACTGTGCTGCTGGGTCACTGTGCTGCTGTGCAGCTGCGTGAGTAGGCCCAGCCAGCAGGCAGGCATCCACCCACACATGCACGCCTTGCGCAGCGTCCCGCATGCGTGCTCGTGACCCTCTCGCCACCTGCTGGCCCGCTCGCCCTGCGCGGCGCTCTACACGCATGCTTGCAACCTTTTCGCTTTTGCACTCTACGCAGCACACCCTGCCCGCGCTTTTGTCACACGCTCACCTGCGCGCCCTGCTCAGTGCCACGTACGCCTGTCCAGCCTGAAACATGTTGCGGAGCGACACCTGCGGAGCGGTTGGCGTGCACGCGCAGACTGGCAAACGGCGTGCTGGCACCTGTGGAGCAGGTGGGGCTGATAGGCCACAGGAAAGTGCTGCAGCATGAGCAGGGAAGTGGAGGTGCTATCGACAGTCCATCAAAAATGGATATGAAGGGGTAGACCCGGCATGTCCACATACATACTGCCCCCGCACATCAAGGCACGAGCTGCCCCTGGAGTGTTTGTGCATGAGTGAGCTGCATGGGCACGCACAGCTCCTGGAGAGCAGGAGCAGGCATTCTAAAGCTCGGTGCAGATTCTCCTGCGCCGCCTTCTTGAACATTATCATGGAGCATTCCTCACGCAGGTCCATGGCCTTGTCTTGCTTATGACCATGCATATGCCTACGGCTCTGTGAGCTAAAGAGGTCAGCAACAAGACCAAAAGCACTGTGAGCAACAAAACCAAAAGCAACATAAGCAACAAATCTGGAAGCATGATATGCAACAAAATTGTAAGCATACCAAGGCCATGGGACCACCCGCTGGTGACGAACACACATGCATATCGCAAGACATGTGCAGATCCATGCGCGCACGAGGGGTCGCACACACTCATTCACAAGCAACTTGGGTTGGCACACGCCCCACAAGAGTGTATGCACACACCTGCAGCCGATCCAGGCCCAGTCCTTGGCTCTTGTGGATGGTGATGGCCCATGCCAGCTTGAGGGGCACCTGCAGCAGTGGGTGCCCTAGCAAGCTTGAGAGAGACGCTTGTGCAAGCGCCAGGTTGACATGTGCAAAGGCATGCCCGTGCAGGTGCCAGCTCAAGGGGCATCCGCAGCAAGTGGTGGGGGGCCCTTGCAAATGCCAGCGCAAGAGGCAAAGGCACCTTCGGCGGGTGCATGCCCGTGCAGAAGCTCAGGCTTCTTAGAGCCCCTGCTCGCGCTGCTCCCGTGGCATGCCGCAGCTGCAAGCAAGCGTTTGCACCGCTTGTGTGGCAGGCCGAGGCCACAGAGCACGGTTGGCACTGTGCTTGTGTGGCAGGCCGCAGCTGCGAGCAAGCGTTTGCACCGCTTGTTTGACAGGCCAAGGCCACAAGCCACGGTTGGCACTGTGCTTGTGTGGCAGGCCACAGCTAGGCTTGTGCGGCAGGCCACAGCTAGGCTTGTGCGGCAGGCCTGCAGCAAGGCACAGGCCACAGCTTGGCTTGTGCGGAAGGGCCGCAGCTAGGCACACATCTCAACCAGGACCAGGCTGCCGTCTGGGCTTAGGGTGTAGGCCCTAACCCTAACCCTGTCCTCGAGGAAAGCTGATCGCTGCTGGAAGATGCAGGGTGATGCAGGGCGGTGTAGCGATACCAGGACTTCCTGCCTGTGACAGTTGCCAGAACCTTGACACCAGACCTGACTACCAGACCTGCTCAAAACCCTCCTGACCTCCAGTATACCGTGCTCCTTACAAACAATGCACTTCAGCGCCACCAACTGTTGGCTTACTTCGGTAATTTGTGAAAAAAAGAGCTCCGTCTTAAATACCGGACTTGATGCTGCTGGATGTTGCACAGCGTGGTGCACTTGCCTGTTGTGGTTATTGTTGCCCGTTGTTGTTTTCTTTCTCGGGTGGCGGCAGGTGGTGGGGGCCACCCGGGACCACAAGGGCGCTGCTTCTACACCCACCTGGAGCCGCCTCTTTGATTCCGCCTGGAGACAAACCCCACAGTGCGGTCCCTAGCAGTGCCGCCTCCCATGAAATGATGCAAGCGCCCCCCGCAGTGTGGCCCATGAAATGATGCAAGCGCCCCCCGCAGTGTGGCCCATGAAATGATGCAAGCGCCCCCCGCAGTGTGGCCCATGAAATGATGCAAGCGCCCCCCG
>LKMJ01003187.1_pt1 | contig 15239 bp, 12 predicted proteins | sample 643391 | NCBI WGS metagenome assembly LKMJ01 (sample SAMN04112250, study PRJNA286221) | soda lake metagenome | biome: soda lake; feature: Kulunda Steppe; material: water; isolation source: sample PL-Br10 brine of Picturesque Lake | place: Russia: Kulunda steppe | collected 2010-07
CCTTCGTGAACACCAAACTCCTGTTCGACGAAATACGCCCAGTCACCATCGCGGCAGTCTTGCAGATTAGATGGAAGCGTCACTCGGAACCGATGCTGTCCACCTTCGTCGTCACTCACGTAGGAAAGGGACGGTATCGCGTTCCCCTCCTCCCGATATCGTCTGTCTGGTGACTGTGCTACCGCTCGTTGTCGATTTTCTTCCCGTGTTGCCGCCCGTTCGTCTGCAATGTATTTTCGAAAGCTGTCGAGCAGCGCGTTCTCGTCGGCTGGATTCCGCGGCTTCTCGTGATCGTCGATTGGTGAGTCGTAACTATCAGGTCGTTGAGCAGGGAGATAGTCGGAGTGCCAGAAACGGATTCGGTGAGCAAGTTGCGTGGTTGCGAATTTCTCGACTGGTTCGAAGTCGCGCTCGCCGTCTCGGTCGAATATGATGATCGAACCGTGAAGGTCGTGTTCTGTGTATGCAATGTATTTATCCGTATGTTCGGCTCGGTTGGCCGTATGAAGCGGGATGCAGTGCCAGTCTTCGTCGGGATGAGAGAGCGTATCGTGGTGAGTGGCGAAATCAGCAATTGGACCGACTGGGACCGGCTCGTCAGTATTCTTGAGCTCGTCCGCGTCGGCAGCAACGAGTGTACTCTCTCCTGGATCGAACGAATCGATAGCGTGCTCGAACAGCAGGGACATTGATAGCTATGCTGTCGGTGACAGAACAATAAGTGTGATGGTAATGGACTGATTGTAGTTGAGTCTGTCCGGCATGAAAGTGAAACACGCTTTCAGGTTCTACAAAGACTGTTTTTAGTGGTCCGACTGAAAGTACCGCATTGACATCCTCCTCCGCCTGAAGGCGGGAGGAATACCGAGCGGTGGGAGTTTCAGGTTTGACAGTCTCACCGAACAGCCAGTCAGTGCGAATCTGGCGGGCTGTTCACGGTCTGAGTGGGTGGGACTACTGGGAGTGCCAAGCCCCCGGTACTCCTATCCTCCGCCGTATATGGACCCCAGAGTTGTTTTTGCTTCGGGGAGTCCGGCAGGCTTCGATGGACTCGGAGTTACTTGCTGTGCGGGCAGCAGTCCAGCACTGCGCTGGTTCATTATAGGAACCAGCCGCTCACCGGACTGGTTCCGGATACTGTCTCATTGCTGGGGGCGGACAGGCCGTCGTCCGAGAGACGAGGTCTCTCGTGATCACGAAAATCTTTGGTTTTCGAACGACCTCCGTAGGACGGTTCGGAATCCGCTCCGTTCCGACCGATTCCTACATTCCAGTCGGGCGGCCTGTCACTTAAATCTCAGCGTGGGAAACTCTGGCCATGCTATAGTCGGTCGGTTGCTGCCCATCATGTCGGCTTCATCCCCCGCCTCGAATCTCTATAACCACTATGAGATTAAATGTATACAGAGGAATTATAACCAAATCGTCCCACCTCGCGGCAGTAGTGTCTACCGAGAAATAGGCCGAATGCCTCGGGGTCGTCCGGAAATCGGAAATTTCCGTAATCACGAGCAGTGAAGATTCTCGAACCAGTTGATGAGGTAATTCAGAGTCTCGTTTTGTCGAGTTCGGCGAGAGTCTGTCTCAGTTCGTTCTCAGATCAACAGACGAGCAACAGTAGCCAGTATGGAATCGTGACAGTCTTGAACGAGTCGTGGTCGGTCACATCAATAACGTCGTCACCGGGTGACGGATCGTCGCTCACGATGAATCGGAGCGGTGCTTCGTAGTCGACGTTTGCTTCGTACTGGTGTGAGCCGACGGTGGGGTCAAACGCTGTCGCGGCTTCCATAGCGTAATCGCCCTGTGGCTGATAGTCGAGGACGAACGGATAGACTAGTTCACGATCGTGGATGATGTAATCGATCGGATTCCCGTCTACTTCGTCGTGTTCAACTTTCGTTATCTGTGCATCTCGTCCGCTGTAGGTGCTCGTACGGATTCTGTAGGAGAGACGATACAGGTGATCGAATCCGACGGCAAGTGCAAGTCGTCGTTCGAAAGTCTGGTTCGGTGGGCCCGATTGACGTGACTGGTTCCAGTCGAACGTCTCGAACCCTTCGTAGTTCGTCCGCTGAGAGAGCAAGATGAGATATCGCGGATCACGCAGATACAGCCGAGCTCGACGATGGCGAGTGAGTGAAAATTCACGCGACTGTGTGAGAATCGCGGCCTCTTCCAGTGCGTCGAGATATCTGTTTACCGTACGTCGGTCGACATCTAGTGCAGTTGCAATTTCTGTATGTTCGTACTTCGGTGGCGACCGCCGTGCAGCGAACGCGGCCGTACGGACTAGGTCACGCGGTTGTTTGATATTCAGTTGGGGAGCAACCTCGTTCAGCAGTGTCAACTGTAGATTGCTCCGGATCAGTTCGTTGATCATCTCGTCGATTGCCCCGGCGTCGGCTGCTGGCACGGAGAGTTCGTATGTATCGTTCAAGTCGGCAGTGTACAGGAATCCGCCGTTTCGAAGGTAGGATTTGCTGAGACTGTGCAGTTCACCGATCGCTCCCTCTCGTTCGAAGTAGTCACATACTCCTCGAAACGCTCCGACGAGTAACTCTGCCGTCGAGATGTCCGTATCCGAGATTCCCAAGGTGTCGAGATGCGACTGCAGCGTCTCTTCGAGATCCTCATTGCCGGGGTTACGCAATGCTCTCCTGACAGTTTCGATCGGTGCCTCCTCGGACCGTGCTTTCACGGACTTTGCTTCGTCTATCGCGTGTCTGAGTTCCTCGTCGTCGGTGTTCCAGCGGGCGTAATCGGCGAATTTGATCGGCTGTATCTTGTGCGGGGCACGTATTTCCTCGTCTGGGAAGTCATCGGTCACCTGGGCTGGAAGGGAAGTGAAATCGACTTCCGATTCAAGCGTTCCCGTGGCGAGCAGGTAGGTTCGCTCATCGACAGCCGAGAGCAGCCCCTCACGAGGGTCTCCGGCAGAATCGAGCTTTCCGAAATCGTCGACGAAGATGTATTTCGGGCCAGTAGTCGGGGCGATGTGATTGTTGAAATATTCGACGACGTTCTCAAGTTCAGCGATTGCCCGCTCCGGTGCTTCTAATTCGTAGAGTGATTTCTCTACGGGGACGTAGAGGATTCGCCGCGGTGCAACTGTGCCGACAACGTGTCTCGCAGGAGAGTCTACGTTGCGAGATGCACCCGCTGGAGGCCACTCGACTGTCGGCTCGTCGTCCAGAAGCACTGCAACGAGTTGTTTGATCATCCGTGTCTTTCCGATTCCTTTTGGGCCAGCATAAGAGAGTATCGCAGGCGCCGTATCGTCGCGTTTCCACTCCCCAAAGTCACTAAGAATACGAAAGATGTCCGTTCTGTAGGGCAGATTGACGATCCGTTCTAGCTCTCCCGTCTGACCCCTCCACCAGACGTTGTGTGCCTCTACGTCCGAAATATAATCTGACCGATCGGCGCCGCGACTCATGGGCAGTTGTTCCCAGTGTCCGGATAATAACTTTGTGGTGTTCGTTCTTAGATTTTAAAGCACATATTGATGTTATCGTACTTTCACCCAGCGAGACTTCAACGTGATTGCCGCAGTCGTGTATCCCAGTGTGATTCTGATGTCGTATTCTGGTCGATGTAGACGAGGTTATGTCCCTGCCGTCGGTGGACCCGTGATCGGTTCTCGGCTGTCTGCTGTGACCGCTCTCTCGTCGTATCGCTCGGCGAACGAGACATTGTAATTCTGGAACTCTCCGCCACAGAACGCACACACGTCCTGTGGTTCGTCCGGCAGATTTCGGCCCTTCGCTATCTGTTCTACCTCCCGTCGTCGGCTTCTCGTTGACGTTGCCGGTCCTGTTCGTCGAAGCCGTCGATGATACCGGAGTGTCGGAAATTACTGAGTGCTTCCGAAGTCGACTTGGAGGCTTCCTTCACACCCTCACCGCTGTGAGATATACTCAAAGACTTCTTGGCCTTCATGCCCATCTGCTCCGCAGTCAAGGCGGCATCTTGGTTGGCCCCGATGAACAGGAACTCCCATCCCTCGTCTTGGCGGCCGGTGACCAATTCACGAACGCGTTCCTGTGACGTTTCGGAGGCGTTCTCTTTCCCGTCGGTCAATACGACTACGACGACGTTATCGATCATCGAGTCCTCGACGACTTCGCGGGTGTCCTGTATGGCAATAGTGATAGCATCGTGCAGCGCAGTCCGACCGTCCGGCGTGTAGTCCTCTTCTGTGAGGACTGGAGCTACGTCGATAGGTTTGGCGTGGTACACCTGTTCGACACCTGTGTTGAAGTCGTAGAGTGTCACCTTGGCCGTTCCTTCTTCTTCAGCTTGGTCGTTGAGCATCTCGTTGTACCCCTTCCGAGTCTCTTCTTCGATCTTCGACATCGAACCTGAGGAATCGAGTACGAAGGTTATGTGTGTCTTCACACTACATCTATACACTGGAGTAAAATAAATACTACTATTAAATACATCACAAAGTATTAATATAGTATATTTATTTCTTCATAAAGCATATTACAATCCTATATACCGCCGACGTATACGTCTCTCGTCTCGGTGCCTCAGGTTTCCTACTGGTGCCATTCGTTCTAGTTTAATCGCGGTCAAAGGCGAACTCACCCGATTCAACCTCTCTGCGTAACCGTTCCCTGTGTGGGTTTGGATTCTGCGACGTCCACAGCAACAACTCGTCCAGATCTGGCAGTTCGTAGCCCAACTCAAGCATCAGGTACAATTGGATCAGATGGGAATGTCGCTCAACCGCAAGCGAACCACGACGACGAGGCACAGAAAGCGGACGAGACTGAGTGATCAGCACCACCTTTGAGCGTTCAGTGAACGAACGCCTGCCGATTGGATGGTTGTCGAGACTCGTCTCCTTCTTCCGATGTGCAAACGTTACGCTGACCACTCCGCTCGCGCAATTCATCGGAGGGAAACGCTCTTTGAATCCGCTCAACTACTACCGAATTCGGTGGGCTGTAAGTCACACTTCCCCCGGGTTCCTCACTCGGGTAGTTGCGACGATATCTAATCACTGGACGGTAGTCGCGTGAGTCGTTAAACTAGAACGAATGCGGCTTTGTATTCACCAGTCGAAATAAACCGTTCAATCGTTCTTCTTTCCCACCAGAGAGATGAACGATGTGTTACGTTCGTCCCATTTCTGGAGATACGCACTCAGAGTTCTTAAGCTAGCGAGTCCAAGTCTGAAGCTACAATACACTTTAAATATGGGTTATTCGGCGCTCACTAGTTCATCCCTCTTTTCTGTGTCAGACTCCACAACGGTCTGCGTGGAATTATCACTTTCAATAAAATCGTCCAGTTCCTCTCGCATTTGTTTCGCTTGTCTCTTATCTAGGCTCGTGGTGATAGCTGATCGGACTGACCCACCGCCGACACCTTCGAGATACTCTACCCGGAGAATAACTGTCTCTGTTGTTTCATCGGCTGTCGACTGCGATTCGAACGTCTCGGCGACCTCCATCACGAGCTTTTTGCTGGACTTGTTTTCGTTGAGTTCCTTCTCTCCAGCAATTTTGATAAGCCGAAACACGTCTGATTCGCTGACGTCCCAGTCCTTCGTCGGCTTTCCATCATCTTCGGTGTCCTGCAGAAGCACCAGCATTTGCCTGCCGTAAGCCATCACATCCGGGTCGGTATCCGAAGGGTCGATAGATGATATTGCTTCGTCTGCGAGTTCACTCATGTCGTTCCCTTCACCACTGGCTTTCGCACATTGCTTGAGAGTAAGTGTCGAATCGACATTTGCGCCCGCTGAAGTAGGAAACGATTCCTCGATAAAACCCCCCTGTATCGCTGCAGACTCGTCGTAACCTACGAACACGGTTTCTGTTGTGCCATCCTCGGAATCGATTGTTCGTGTTTTTCCAGGACTAAGATCGACGTCATTGACGACCCACCCTTCGAACTGCTCTGCCGGTGAGTCGGTTTTTCGCCGCCTCGTTGTTTCCTCGATAAACCCAGCCGCAAGGATGGATGCAGGAAGTCCGAACAATCCGATACCGAGCATTGCTGTCATCGCAGCGAATACCTGTCCCCAGAATGTGACTGGAACGACATCCCCGTATCCGACAGTACTGAGTGTCAACACTGCCCACCAGAGCGTTTCGGGAATACTTCCGAAATCGTCCGGCTGTGCGGCTTGCTCGGCAAAATACAGCATACTCGCACTGATAATCATCAGCATTACCGTGGCAGTGAGTGCGATGATCAGGTCCTCTTTCTTTCGTCGGACGACAGTTCCCAGTGTTTTGACTGCATCAGAGTATCGAGCGGTTTTCAGGACGCGGAAGATCCGAATTGTTCGCAGAATTCGAATAAACCTGAGGTCGATGACACCGCCAAGATAGAAGGGCAAAATCGCTCCTAAATCGACGAGCATGTATGGATCCCGTGCATATCTCAGACGCCCCCTTACCGGATGGCTATACTTTGGATTCCCGGATTCGGGAATCGTCCAGAGACGAAGCAGATATTCGATAGTGAATACAGCAACACAGAAGACCTCAAAATTCCAAAATATGGCTTCGTACTCTGCGGCTATTGGATCGACTGTTTCGAGTGCGATCGCGACAACCGACAGTAAAATTAAGGCGATGATCGCAAGATTAGTCGCTTGACTGATTGGGTCCTCATCGTTGTCTTCGTTTAGTAGATTGTATGTCCCCCTCCGAATTGTACTGTATCGCGATGCAGACATCGTTACTTTTCTCATTCATCACGTTGAGCCACAAGAGTGGTTACGGTCCAGAATTTGGTTGCAAGCCCAACCTGCCCATCGACGGACAGTTGTATCTGTATCTGTCCGGGCAGTCTCGCGGAGTGGCTGCAGTGTTTGTGTGAACCCAAGATATCCCAGGGCTCGACAGGCCTCTGCTCGAACAGCGTCGTCTTCGTCGTCAAGCAACTGCACGAACTCTGGCCAGAGTGCAGAGATTGAACTCGGGCCGTCGTCACCGACTCGCCGGAGTGCTTTAGTCGCATTTTTTCGGGCGAGCACATTCCCGGTCAGGAGAGGTGACAGTTCGCCAACGTATTCGCTCACTTGCTCTGGAGGGCGATTTCCAGCTACCGCCGACACGTCACAGAAAACAGCTGCGGCATTTGCGCTGAGTCGCATGTTCGCTGTGTCGAGTAAGGGGGCTAACTCAGCGAGAACACCGACGCCGAGATCGAGATCTGCGTGCAGGGTCAACCCGAAAGCACAGAGTGCCCGAGTCCTCGTTTTTGTGGTGAGTGACTCATCGGTTGCAATATCGATGATCGATTCAGCGACTCGTGCTACCATTGCTGGGTTCTCTTCGGCAACGCTCAATACCGCCGAAATTTCTGATTCGAGGGCAGCTTTAACGGCATCGGCGTCACATTCAAACTCGCCAATACCGGCAATTTCGCCTGTGCCGTCCGTGGATTCCATTTCACCGAGGGCTGCAAAGGCGAGTTCAAGCTCTTCATCACTCATTTGGGAACCCCCCGACATATGACCGGAATAACGTAGCTACACGCATGAGGTCTGGTGGTTGCTAACCGACGGGCTCCCAGAAGTGCATAGTATCGCTGTATGTCAGTTGCCTCAGCAGCTTCCTCTCTGTGATTGGCTTTCATTATGTACCCGCCAATTTCCGGGGGCCAAACCGCGTCAGGGTCTTCTTCAGCCTGTTTAGCCAGTTTTCGTACGTATGCTGTTTCGTTGAACATTTTGGTTTTGTTCGGTCTTGAGACCCGCTGTTCAAATCCTATGATGTATTTTAAACATCATTGGTTAATCTCTGACTCGAAACCCGGCTCGAATACCCCCATTTTTGCGGAGTACGCCCATACATTAATAGGCACATCACAAAGATGGATATAGAAGAATATAAACATTTTGAGTGTCGATATTAATGTGGTAGAATAGAATTTGAAATATAAATAATCATTGGAAATATAGAATTGTTTACTCTCATAATCTGTTGAAGCTAGCTTCGATATAAAAATAAGTCATCGTACACAACAATCAAAATTACGGGGTTAGAAAACCCCCATACTAGAATATAAGTACACCAAAATGATCTTTACATTCGAACGATTAAAAAAGGGCAATGGCAGTGTACAAGCTAACAGTTCCTTTCGATGTTGCAGGTGAAACTGTCCAGAATGAAATCGTTGCAAAAATTAAGCAGAAAGCAGGGGACTGTGACATCTCAGTTCTAGAGACAGGAATAACGATTCACGAGGGCGACATTCTTGGAACGGCTTACGTTCAGACTGAAGAGGGCAGTATCGAACTTCCAGATACTAGTGGAGTGCAACAGATTGAGACTGCCGGTACGCTCCAACTCGACCCCTATAAAAACACGGATCGTGAACCTGCCGACGACCCGGATCCCTACAAAGATATGGCTCGCCTGTTGCGCCAAGACGAAGAGGTCGAAAAACTCGTTGACCGGGTGTCCGAAACACCGGGAAGGGGGCTCTTCTTATATTCTAATTTAAAAGTCTGTGATCCGTTCCAGCGGGATCTGTGGTTTATTAGTCTGCCACCCCAGACAATAGTGGATACGTTGACCCGTCGGGAGTTGCTAGAGTTTTACCGTGAGTATCGGGCTGTGTTCGAGGCGGAACCAACAGTGAAACTCGGTGCCTACAATGATGGCCAGCAGACTCATCTCTTTCTGGCTCTCTCTGTGACTGAACAGGCAGCCGCGACAGAAATCGCGGCACAACAGGGCGTATTCGGTCCCACGAATTTCCATCGGCTCGAACTATCGAAAGCTGCGCTGGTCATCAGTGAGTCAACGCATTATCCGGGGAAACTCGATGCTTCATTCAGAAGTGATTGCGGAGAAACAGTAACTAGCAGACAGTTAGCATACCAGCAGTTCTGCTCTGACAAGCCGGTTTCGTATCATCCGCTCGGTGTTCTCGTCGATGGTGAACTCTACCGACCGGCTGACCAGCATGGAAACCTGACTGGTGAGTGGGAGCCACTTCCGCTCGAAACGTACCGTCGTGGTGATGGACGGCCCTGGCAGTTTGGTCTTGTCCGAACCGAGGATGCGCTCATACTCACGCAGGCGATGGCTGGCCCGGAAAAATTCGATCCGGTACTCAAGCGGTTTCCGATTGAGATGGTTACCCTTGATCAGCCATTGATATTCACCAGCACCGTTACGAACGCCGTCTGGAACAACGAAGAGACTGAGCCACGCGTGCAATCGAACCGAAGTGAGGGGAAGAAAATCAAGGTCCTGTATCGTGATCATAGGGGGTGGCATCTGGAACGTCCAGCCATCGTATCTGAGTCAAAGGCCACTGAGAAATTCCAGCCGACTTCTGTCGAGGGTATCGAATGTCTGTCTGAGAAAACATCTGTTGATGGAACAAATGAATCCCGCAACCAACGCGATATCAAAGAGGACTACCGAGGGACGGTACTGGAAGAGGAGTACCGCGTTACGGAAGAGGCGTTACTCACCTACGACGAGATATATGTGCTAACATATCACGAGAAACGCGAGGAATCAGTTGAACAGTATCAGTGGCAGATGCCCACTGCGACTGCTTACGAGATTGTTTCTGAGGAACTTGATGAAAAGCTACTGGAAGAAGTCCGCGATTTCCCACAGGACAACTCCGGAATGCTGGCGGCAGGTGCCGTCGTCGACTGGGCTCGACGGACGGATCGTGATATTGATAACCTCGACCCTACCGATGTCGAGGCATTCAGCGAATGGGCCCGTCGGGTCAATCCCGGCTACCCGCCGTGTTTACAATCAGAGTTCAAACAGGTGCTTGACTGGATTACGGACCCAGCGACTGCTGACCGGGCCTACGAAATCTACAGAGCATACGAAATAGACAGATAACTACGAGGGGAGAAATAGATAAATATTCTATATTTTGGCGTCAATCGCCCATCCAGTCTTTATTTAGCAATTTTCGGGAGCGTCTGTTGTCATAGCTCAGGGTAGTGTCCTTTCTTGACAATCTCATAGAATGGCGACTCCTTGAGTGTCCTCATTTCCCACGTAGTGTCGGGGTGATTTGCCGCGTACTCTGCCTGTTCCTTATTGATTTTGAGGTGTAACCCATCCTTGATCATCAGGAGATCATTTCCGGGCTCATCCGTCCAGATCCACGCGACAACACCATCTTTGGTTTCAATACGGAGCACAGCTCCATCCTCCATGGCTAAGATATTAGCGTTGAATTCGTCTGGTTTTTCTCCATCAGTGATTTCGCCATTCGTCTCGGTTGCAGCACCGAAACTCCTCTGCTGGTTCATCTGTTCGCGCATTACGGGTTTGATGTCGTATTCGTCGGTGTCTTCTAGCATGTCAAGAAGCACAAACAGCTCTTTCACGGCCCGCACGGAGAGTGACTGGTCAGTCAGACACTGCTCGACATTTGGGAGATACTCTGCACATGCCTCCGGGTATTCGCAAGCGACTGCTTGCAGTGCCTGCAATGCGTAGAGACGAAGTTCTTCATTCCCGTCATTTAGCTCCTCGCCTTGATACCGAGACAGTAACCGTCCAATGGCTGGGAGGGGAATCAGTTCAGGAAGTTCCTCTGCGAGTTGCTGGAGAGCGCGAGCCACCTCATGCGGTTCTTCCGGGTCATCTGCTACAGGAGCCTCAATGACGTCAACGCGTTCAATCCATTCCAAATCACCGTGTTGCCACTCGCTGGGAAAATCCAGTGGTCGGCACTTGATTGTGTTTGCTTGTTGAGGGTGTTCGTCTAGGTCAATGCAAACACGTGCCTTCTCATGCTCTTCCGGGCTGGTGACTACATACCAGGCGTCTGTTTTCTGCAACGGTATATCGGCTGGCTCTGCTGGTTCAACAATCGTCTCGGTCGCAGATGTAGTGGTGTAGTGAGACATTTTACTTTGCCACCCATTTCTCAATTATGCACATCATAGACTATTATTTTACTAAAATAAGTGTTTTATGGTGTTGCTATTATAGAAAATAGGCTACTTAGACTGTTACCACTCTATTGAGCTGGAGGTGGTTTCAAACACCTATTTTTAGAAAAACCAGTGGCTTTAATCACTGCAGTTGTGAATGTCCCCTGAAAATTTTCCGACGCGGCCAAAATCATTTGTAGTCCTAATTTAATAAGTTGGTATGGATAAAGACAAAAACGATTCTGAGAACCCATTCGGTGGTGAAGATAGCTCGGGAGATGATGAAGACAGCTCTTTATTTGATGGCGATGGTTTTGAGGGTGCTTTTTCGCAAACAGAACCGGGAGATAGTACTAATAATACAAATAGTGCGGGTGGGACAACCGAAATCACAGATTGGCATGACTTGAACACGATTCGTCATGATCTTACCGGTAATTACGTATTGAAAATTAACCTAGACGAAGAGACGCCGGGCTACGACGAACTCGTTGGGAACCCTGAACAGGGATGGAACCCGCTTACGGAGGGGCCATCTTCTTGTTTCAGTGGAGTCTTTGATGGTAATGAACATGAAATTGCCGACCTTCGAATTGATCGACCCGACGAATCGATGGTCGGATTGTTCGGTGGACTACAGAACGGCCGAATCACAAACCTCTCTGTATCCAACGTTGACGTGACGGGCAAAGCTCAGGTTGGCAGTCTCGTTGGCTGGAACAATGGTGGGGAAGTGATGTCGTCGTCCGTGTGTGGGAAAGTGAATGGCAACTACAGTGTCGGCGGCCTTGTTGGTGAGACTGGATATGGCTCTGAAATATCGTTTTCTTCTGCAAATGCCACAGTTACCGGCGAGGAGCATGTCGGCGGTCTCGTTGGGACGAATGAGGGACAGACAACTGAATCGTCAGCTAATTGTTCCATCACTGGCGAGTTGGCTGTCGGTGGTCTCATAGGAGTCAATAGCGGTAGTATTAGGGACTCTTCGGCAACTGGCCAAGTCACTGGTGAAATAAGCGCTGGAGGCCTCGTTGGACATAGTCAGGACCGAAGTGAAGTAAGGGAATCAACGGCTGATAGCGACGTAACGGGAGAACATGATACCGGGGCTCTCATCGGAACCAACGACGGCGAAGTAACAAACTCGTCAACTAGTGGCACAGTAAACGGCGAGGTTAATCTCGGAGGTCTTTTTGGGACCAACACCGGCAACGTTCGAAGCGTCTCGACGAGCAGTACTGTTACCGGTGAGGAATCAGTCGGTGGCCTTGCTGGAAAGAATTCAGGGAAAGTAACCGAGTCAACCGCCTGTGCCAGCGTCAGCGGGAACCATGCTGTCGGCGGTCTTATCGGAATGAACATCAGGGAAGTGACTACCTCTTCAGCCAGTGGTGATATTGATGGAGACACCAGTGTCGGCGGTCTTGTTGGTGAGAACAATGGTGGTGAAGTGCGTGAGTCCATAGCCAGTGCTGACACTACTGGCGATGCTGGTGCTGGGAGTCTCGTGGGAGGAAATTTCCTCGGACAGATTGTTGTGTCCGTAGGCACCGGTCGCGTCGTGGGTAACTCGCGGACTGGTGGTTTAGTTGGGTGGAGCCGAGGAGAAGTAACACGGTCCTATTGGAATGTCCTTTCGACAGAATACGAGCAAGGAATTGGAAATGGATCTGGTGACTTGTGCGGGCTTTCGACCACCGAGATGCAGGGTCAAGCTGCAGCGGAGAATATGGTGGAACTGGATTTCGAAGAGACTTGGGTGGTCGTGACTGATCCAGACGATTATCCAACACACCGATAGTGGCATGGGATCACTCTTCGTTGTCAGTGTGTGGCCAGTTCCTGGTCTTCTCGGGTCTGTGTTCGACGTTGTCGTATCGTCCTCGTCCTTCTCTCTGTTCCACAGAATTAAACCCTCGTCGTCGGCCTCTCGTCGGCGTTTGCGGCCCTGTTCATTGAAGTCATCGACGAAACCGAGCCGTCTGGAACGACTCATCAACCACCCAACCATACTCACTTGTGCTTCCGATCGAGCATCGGAACCCTAGCGCTCTCTCCTCACGGCCGCCCGTTCGGATGGTCAGAAGAATCCGCGATTCCTCACGACTTGAGGCTGGGGCCTCCGCCTCAAATTGGGTGAGTCTGCACGAGCAGATGTATTTGTGGAGTGTTTCAAATATAATCATTGAATATATTATGAGACATCATTTTGAGTGGCTATAATCTCAAAAAGCTCTATTTATCCAATGGTGTCCTAAATATATGCTATCCCAGGCAAACTCTATGGATGAATGGATCTTCCCAATGGAAATAAAATATTTAAAACCGCGACTTCATTGTACTAATATACTAGAATATGGAATACAAGATAACTTACCGCTGTACAGAGCTGGAAAACGAAAGACGGTGTTGGGGTGACTGAGCGTGACGGACGACGGTGGGTTAACCGAAGAGCGTGGTGACCGAACAGCAGGCGTCTTGCTCGGGTTGGCGTGTGGCGACGCCCTCGGTCGGCCCGTTGAGTTCTCTTCGACGGAACAGATCGAACGCGAACACGGGCGCGTAACCCAGATGGTTGCCCGCGGAACACACAACAAACCGGCAGGGACAGTCACTGACGACACGGAGTTAGCTCTCCATCTCGCCGCAAGTTTGCTCACGTGTAATGGGTTTGATCCGGTAGATGTTGGAGAACAGTTTGTCGAGTGGTATGATGCCGGCCCCTTTGACACTGTCTCTTACCCATAACTCAGCGTTAACGAGAAAAACCAACTAAATTCGAGCTGCAATGAAAGAACTGATCAGGAAGCCATCATTATCGACGCTGATTCACGAGTTTGACGGAATAAGAGAGCCTGTGGCTCCAGACTGAAGCTGAATTTGCGGTGAGGATTGCTGAATGAGCGTCTCAGGCGCTCATTCAGCACCGAGCTCGTAGCCTTCTGCCCACATGCGGAGCTTCTGGAGTCCCTTCCACATCGTCTGCCAGCCTGGTGGTGGATCAGATCCACGGTCTAAATATCCGCCAAGTTTCGCTACATGTACCGCGTAAGCTTTGCCGCTCTGATCGCTCAGTTCTGGAAATTTCGTTTCCAGAACTGCGCGTTCAGCCTCACTCAACAAGACCTCTGGATCAACCGAATCATCTCCACGCGCTAGCTCTCGTAACTCTAACACCTTCCACGCAATCACCGAATAGACACTCAGCAACACCTCCATACGCTCCCACGTCTGGAGTTGACGTTCTTCGATCTTACAGCCACTCTTCAGCACTTTGTGCCACTCTTCAATTCGCCACCGGAGACCGTAATAATCGATGAGAGTCAAGACATCATCGAACGTATCGACCGATTCAGTGGTGAGTAACACCCACTGAATCGGGTCATCGGCGTCACTGACTTCGTCAACTCTCACCACATTCACCTCAACTGCACCGTCCTGATCTGGGTTGTTTCGTGGTGCGCGCAATTGACATGTCCCTGTTGCAATCGAGACATCTGCTGTTCTGGCTTCTCGTCCACCTGCTTGCTGAATTTCGATGGATTTGCGACCTCGCTCGGCGAGGTCGCGACTCCAATCAAAGAGTTTCTCATCTTCACCATCTTCTGTCCAAATCCGCCGGTTCTGACTTGCACGGACTACGAACCCGGCGTTTTCCATCTCTTCTCCGACTTCTTTATGGAACGCAAATGCGTCTGCTTCTCGGTCGTGAATAAAAATTGGTCGAACGTCTTCGGCAAGCCAGTCTCTGGCTTGCCTGTCTCCACGAATCCATTTCTTTTGCTTGCTCTCAAGCTGAATCGGCTCACTTTTTCCATTTGCATCGTGCTTGGTACCGGCTTGTTGGTCTTCGATCAGCGCCTGCTGATCGATGACCCCAGTCATGCGATGGGTCTGTGGATGAATACCGATTGTTGAGTGGACTTTAACGCCCTCTAAGTCGGTTGTAGAATCACCGATATCGCCCAGTCCTTCTTTTGATGGGTGTCTGTGAAAGACCAGTTCGGTCGTATCCGAGACAACCAAAAGTTCGTCTAAGTGATCGACTCGTGAGTGTTGTGATTGCTTGTGTCCAGAGAGTATCTCGTTGGGTTCCACACTGTCATTATCGCAAAATCGGTATGTAGCCTTTGTGGAGGCCCAATCCTCGCAGGCCCCGGGGATGGACTCGGCAGGCGAGCTGCCGAGTTCATCCCCAAGTTGGACCAGTCGATCAGTGAGACGTTTATCGCCGAACTCAGCTGAGCGAAACTCTGTCCGAATCCAGCCCGAGACATCCATGTCACGTAGCTGTCCATCTTCGTCAACCTCTGGCCGCCAATCACGTGAACGACGTCCC
>LKMJ01003188.1_pt1 | contig 15237 bp, 18 predicted proteins | sample 643391 | NCBI WGS metagenome assembly LKMJ01 (sample SAMN04112250, study PRJNA286221) | soda lake metagenome | biome: soda lake; feature: Kulunda Steppe; material: water; isolation source: sample PL-Br10 brine of Picturesque Lake | place: Russia: Kulunda steppe | collected 2010-07
CAAGGCAAGGCAAGGCAAGGCAAGGCAAGGCAGATTTTGGTACGGCCAGGACACGCGTGCACCTGCGCTTCAGGCACTTCAGGCACTCACTTCAGGCACTCACTTCAGGCACTCACTTGTGGCACTTCAGGCACTCACTTCAGGCACTCACTTCAGGCACTCACCTGTGGCACTTCAGGCACTCACTTGTGGCAGTGATCCATGAGGAAACGCGCCAGCGCGGCCACACGCCGCCCGAGGGCCCAGCGGCTGTCAGCCGCGACCTGTTAGATGTGACAAACGTGTGACACATATCAGATGGATGAAGCAGCAGGGCATATCAAACAAATAGGCTGCCATCAACGGGGCAAATCAGGCTCAAGGGATTTATGCAGTGACCCTCTGGATGCATAGTTAGGCAGCAATTAGGCAGCAACCAAGGCGGCTGCACGCTCCTTTGAAGCGCATCCCCCGGATTGCACCTGACTCCAAGGATTTTGGCGAGGTTCTTTCTGTGAAAGGCATAGAGCCACAACAATCCGCATCGCTTGCAAAGGCTTTCATCTCCAGCCTGCAAGCATCACAACCTGGCTGGACGCCAACCCTACTTCAATTCAGACGCCACAGGTAAATAACTAAGCAAATATGACATCTTTTGGCTGGCGATGACCAGCCACAAACCAATCAGACTGTCCTCCTAGCTGGCGGATCCCCCTGACTTTGTGAACCTTTCTTCCAAGTCTTGCCTGCGGGCATCACAACCTGGCAGGAATTCAAACTTAAACGCACGTCCCTTTGAATCCATGTGCCGGGGTTTTACAATGGCCAATTGTGTGTATGTGTGTGGGTTTGTGTAACTGCTGGACCTGTAACCTGAGCCATGAACCTCACCTCACATGCCGGGGTGGTGTTGGGCCTGGACTCACCTGAACCATAAACCTCGCCTGAACCATAAATCTCACGTGCCTGAACTATAGACCCCACCTGAAGCACAAACCTCACCTCACGTGCTGGGGTGGTGTTGGGCCCGGCGCCCAAGCGAGCAAGGGAAGGAGTGTCCAGCAGCCCCAAGGCAGCAGCCTCCCGGATCTAGTGTAGCCAAGTTGAGGTTCAAAGCATGGTAAGAGCATGGTTCAGAGCTTTGCATCAAACTGTCCATGGTTGACAAACCATTTAGGGCTCAACCGCAACTAGAACAAGGCCACCAAGCGGGCAGTTGAGTCTAGGCACACACCAAGGGCAGGCAGGCACTGCCAGGGCATGGGGCTGCTGCTGGAGTGTAAGTGGCAATACAAAGGCCTCTCTGTGGGCACTGCAGGGGTACCGCAGGAGCCTCAATATAAACGCAGCAGAGGCATGACATGGGCGCTACAGGGGCATAAATAGGCACACAGAGGGTGCTGCAAGGGTCTGCGTGAGTTTTCGCACCTGGCGGAGAGCTCTGAGTAGATTTGATGCCTGCGAGCAAGGACGCAGCAGGCAGAGACTAAGTGAAAAAGTGCAGGAGAGCATGGACCCATTGTGGTGCACAACCATTGTTAACATTAAGGATGCCTCCTCTCCAACCATGGCTTGTGTGCCAGCACCGGTGTGTGACCAACCTCTGCCCATGGCCTCTCTGCTAGTACCGATGCGTGACCAATCTCTGCCCATGGCCTGTCTGCCAGCACCGGTGTGTGACCAACCTCTGCCCATGGCTTGTCTGCCAGCACCGGTGTGTGACCAATCTCTGCCCATGGCCTGTCTGCCAGCACCGGTGTGTGACCAATCTCTGCCCATGGCCTGTCTGCCAGCACCAGTGTGTGACCCTGCTCTACCTGTTGCCTGTGTGCTAGCCCTCGTTTCAGGCTTCTTGCTTTTACATAAGGCAGTCCCCTCGCCCAATCATCTTTACAGGCAAGGCTGGACACCATGCTCTGATACTGGCAAGGCTTGGCGCTGTGATCCACATCTAGCAAGCCTTGCCCAGTGGACACCTCATTCTGATGGAGTGACGGATGCAGACTCCCAACATCAAAATAGCAAACCCTTAATCACTTAAATAGGGTCCTCACCTGGCAAGGCTTGCCATTGGAGGCAGCCATGCAGCGGAAGAGCAGCCCCAGCTCGCAGGCCAGGCAGAACTCCGCGTCGGGCTCGGGCACGTGGTTCAGCAGGGCCGTGCGCAGCGCCGGCGTGAAGTACAGCACCTGCGTGTGAGGGGGGGGGGAAGTAAGGATAGCAAGTATGCCTGCTTGTGCAGTGCGCAGGGCATGTAGTACAGCAAGGCCATGCGCAGGAGGTCTGGTCCTGGCCCCACACCTGTCGCAAGTTGCACTGAACACAGTTGCGCCAAAAAACGCCCAGAAATCAACATTTGCAGGCAAATTAGGCTGGAGTCATCTCAATTTTTCCAGGCAGCTCGCCTCACCTGAAGCAGAGCATTTGCGTACGAGTTGGGGAGATCGTTCTCCAAACCCGCAAAGCGCGTGCCATTGTAACTTGCAAAGTTGAACTCCTCAAACTTCAGGCCAGCCTAAATGCACCAAAGCACGGAGGGACAAGTGCTCAATGCTGTTCTTGGCAGGTCTGTCAGTCACAGAGGTCTTCTTGGGGTTAGACCTTCCAGCTCTCAAAAGTGTTGTGCGTTGTTGTTTGCCTGCCGCCCGCATAGAAAACACACAGCGCAGGAGGTTTTGAGAGAACGCACGGCATGCAGACTGCATCGCTGTCCTGACCACCGCAGCACAAATTTACGCCTTAGACAAACCTCATCTGCTCACTAGATTCCAGCACATACCACACACCTGCCATCCTGAGCTGCTACCAGCGCGTTCCACCAGCACATTCCCTGTTACCAGCAGATTCCAGTTCATACCACACATCTGCCATCTGTCTGAGCTACTAGAGACAATAGGTCTCAGAACCTTGCGGAGCAACAGGGGGCTCGTCGGAGGCTACCAGCGTAATGTACACACCCCTAGTGGAGCTACTTTAAGTGTATTACCCTGTTCAGAGGGCATGCAGGCTGCCCTTAAGCTGCCCTTATGGGACTGCAAGCACACATGCGCCGCACCTGTGCTCTGATCTCTACTCGTTTGAACTTGGGGGGCAGCATGGGGCCTGCAGCGTGGGGGGCAGCATGGGGGGCAGCATGGGGGGCAGCATGGGGCCTGCAGCATGGGGCCTGCAGCATGGGGCCTGCAGCATGGGGGGCAGCATGGGGCCTGCAGCATGGGGCCTGCAGGGAGCGAAAAGAGAGGCATCCACCCCGGGTCTGGTGAATGCACCTTGTCAAGCACGTCGTGCTGTAAGTAGGGCCAGGGGCACAGGGCAAAGACGCAAGGCCAGCGGCCAGATGCCAGAGGCAGCAGTCAGCGAGGGAACCGCAAAGTACTGAGTGTGCAAGCGGCACTATTCTCAAGCCCACCAAATCCTTGATCACTCTGAAGCTGGAGTGCGTATAGCTAACAAAGTAACCCCAAAACCACAAGCTGCAGCCCCTCAATACCCAAGCAGCGGAGTTACTTCCACTCGCCGTGAGCAACTTCATCGCTAGCGGTGAGCAACTTCATCGCAGCCCATGCCATTCCAGCTCCAAGACGCACATTGAAATGCTGAGATTACAACACCTGCCTTTGCAGTGCATCAAAACTTCACACTCCGTGCCCACCTCCACGGCCCAGCTCCACTGTCACGCCACGCCCAACCCCATAGCACCTCCGCTGCACACGCCATGCCATGCCCACCTTCTCGGCGCTTCCTCTCCTTCTTGGGCGCAATCATGGGCGGCGGCTTGATGCTGACCATGGGCACGCGCATGTTGCGCTGCTGCGCAATAGCTGCCGTGGCTTGCCCGAACGGAGCACCCCGCACGTACTTGGGGTTTGGGTGGTGGCCAACAAAGTCTACCTGCAGGAGCGCAACATGCGCATGCCGTTGCGGGGAATTGATGACGACGCGCACAGCCTGTGCATGCAATTCATCCACCTTTAGTTCACCCTCTGGATGATGGTGACAACGATGGTGATGATGATGATGATGATGATGATGATGGTGAGGGTGAGGGTGATGGTGATGATGCTGATGCGTACTACCCATGCCATCATCGCACCAACACACACATCCTCCTGGTGCCGCATGCTCTGCTGCCACGGCTGTCACGCAGCAAGTCGAATGTAGACACGTGCACAAGACAACAGAGTGCGCTGTTTGCCGATATATCCGCTCACCGCTGCTGCGCCCAGGAGAAGCTCCAGGAGGAGCTTCAGCCAGAGCGAGCATCTGCCTGAGGCCTGAGGTCACACGCTTCCTGTTGCACTCGCTTTCCCAGTGTGCCTCATGCCACACACCCCTTCTCGCCAATACCGCCCCAAACCATCACGCAGTCCTCTGCCTCATCCCTATCACCACCCCATCCCGATCACCACCCATCCCAATCCGCTGTGACGCCATCGACCACACTGCCAAAGCAACCCATCTTGTCCCAGGCAGTGCAGGCAAGCCCAAGCAAACCCCACCCCTTGTGCACCTCTTGCCCCTCTCCTGCCTCCATTGTGGTTCAGGAATGCCAGTTCAGCCCATAACGCTGACCCACTTCGCTGCCATGGCTCACACAACCAAATATTTTCCTGCCCCATGCCTCAAGGTACTCGCAAGCTTGCATTGCATCACAGCATCGCACCGCCTGCACGATATCCTGCTCGCGTTGCAAAATCACACGCGCGATGACCGCAGTGGGATCCAGAGCCACGCATACGATGACCGCCCTGCAATCCTGCGCCTCTAATGTGGTGATTGGACTGCGATCCAGCGTCTTGCGCACAATGACCGCACTACGATCCTGTGCCACTTTTGCGGCGACCGCATTATGATCCAGCGCCGCGCACACAGCGACCGCAACACGATCCAGCGTCGTGCATGCGGTGATTGCACTGCGATCCAGTGTTGTGCATGCGGTGATTGCACTGCGATCCTGCGCCACGCACGCAATGACCGCACTGCAATCCAGTGTTGTGCATGCGGTGATTGCACTGCGATCCTGCGCCACGCATGCAATGACCGCACTGCAATCCAGTGTTGTGCATGCGGTGATTGCACTGCAATCCTGCGCCACGCACGCAATGATCGCACTGCGATCCAGTGTTGTGCATGCGGTGATTGCATTGCGATCCAGTGTTGTGCATGCGATGACTGCACCGCGATCCAGTGTTGTGCATGCGATGACCGCACTGCAATCCAGTGTTGTGCATGCGATGACTGCACCGCGATCCAATGTGGTGCATGCGATGACCGCACTGCGATCAAGTGTTGTGCATGCGATGACTGCACCGCGATCCAGTGTTGTGCATGCGATGACCGCACTGCGATCCAGTGTTGTGCATGCGGTGATTGCATTGCGATCCAGCATCATGCGTCCAATGACCACCCTGCGATCCAGCGCCACGCATGCGGTGACCGCACTGCAGATCCCGCTCCGCACCACGGCCCCACACGCTGTCCTCCTGCCCGCTCACCAGGCCGTGGCTCAAACGCCGCCCTGGAGGTCCCCTCACCTGGCGCAGGGCCTTCTGGATGGCTGGGTCGACGATGCGCGGTGGCATGCCCACGCTCATGGTGGCGCTGGGGTCTATGTCGCTGAGATATGCGGCGCCTGCACAGAAGCACGTGCTACACACATTGAGCTTCAGGGCCGCGGGCACAGGGATGCACGCCTCTCCAGGTGTGGCTGTGGGTGTGGCCATGGGTGTGACCATGGGTGTGACTGTGGGTGTGACCGTGGGTGTGACCATGGGTGTGGCCGTGGGTGTGACCGTGGGTGTGACTGTGGGTGTGGCCGTGAGTATAAACAAAGCTTTGGTCGTTTGTGTGACCATGGGTGTGGCTGTGGGTGTGGCTGCGCAACAGAGCGTGTGTCCCACATTCCTTGGGACAGCAAAAAAAGCTCCAAAAAGGGCCAGGGTGGCACGCATGCCTCTGTTGGGGTGACCCTGCCCCCGACTGAATGATCTCTGAACTTTGCATTGGTACCGGCAGGCTTGCCGGTAATGGTGTGTGCTGGCATGTACCGGCAGTGGAAATGCACAGGCTTGCCGGTGAAAGTGTGCATACGCTGGCTGGTTAAGGTGCAGACTGGCATGCAAATGCCGAGCAATGCGGCAAGTGCATACTCTTGCCCTGTGGGCAAGCATGTATGTGGGAGATGCAGCCCAACATATCTCAAGGCAGCCACTAGGGTGCATGTGCTAGTGTGCACGCAGGCGAGCGCGCAGCATCCCCACTTTCAAACACACGAGTGCATTCACATCTCTGCACACTGGCGCAGCTGGCCAGGGAGCACAGAGCGTGCTGCCATGCTTGTGCATACACCGAGCATCCTTGTGCAAACAGCTCACAGAGGTGGGCAGACAAACATGCAACTCTTGGCTCACACTCTTGAGACTTGCATGTGCTCAACTGGGAGCGTAAGCACACTGCTGCTTGCAGGCAGGCAGGTATACACCATTCCAGCAAGCGTGCATACATGTGTTCAAGAAATTACACACGCTTGTGCATTTGTTCAAGGGATTACACACGCTCATGCAGGCATGGAGATGCACTTCAGGGTGCCAAGCAGGCATGCAGGCGCGCAGCAGTAGCCATGGGGTACATCTGGCAGCTGCATGCATACAACCAGGCACGCAGGAACATTTACGGGTTGCTTGCGGCTGATGGTTGCACGCGTGCTGCGCACCAAAATCCATGGAGGTAAGTGGGTAGCGAGGCACACTGGCAAAGGAGTCCTCCTCTCGAATTTCCACCGAAGAAAGGGGGTACGCAGGCGGGACCTGCAGCGGTGGGTGGGCAAACTTGGCAGGGTCTGGGAGGGGAGGAGTATTTGTGCTCAAACACGCATGCACACGCACATGCATGCGTGCGTGGTTTTGAGGTCCTGCGTGTGCATGCGCGTGTGGGTGTTACTCACGCAGAATTGGGTGCACCAAGGTAGCAAATACCAAGGATACCCACCTCAAGCTGCGCCCCCTTCTCTTCCACCTTCCTGTGTCTGACCCAGAAGGAGACCTCTCGCTGCTGCGCCCCTTTCCCTTTTGCCATCAACCACTCTGGGCCCCATGTGCAATTTAATGCCGCTTCTCCAGGCAAAGCGCACCATGCCAGCATATATGCAGGCCAGCGAGCAGGCCAGCCGGCAATCAAGCAGGCCAGGCAGCCAGCAAACAAAGCGTGCCAGCTTACATGCAGGCCAGCCGGCAATCAAGCAAGCCAGGCAGCCAGTAAACAAAGCATCAGCCCCAGCAAGAAAAAATGGCAAGCAGAGCGTGCGCTGCCTGCCTACCCGCAAGCAAGCGCACCTCTGTGTAGCTGGGCACGGCATGGCAGCTGGGCGTGTCGGACTCGCACCACAGTCGCACGCAGCTGGTGGCATCGCCCAGAAGCCACGCCTCCCCGGTGGGGGAGACGCACACAGAGCCCAGGCTGCTGCCGTCAAAGGTGACCTGCGCGCGACAAGGCGTGCAAGCAGGCCCGGAATCAAGCGCTTGGGTGCACGCCCTTGCTAGGTTGGGCTGGATGTACACCCGTGCATGGAATCACTTAAACGAGGTGCGTGTTGAGCGCTGTGGCTGTTAAAAGTTGGCTGCGTTTCTCGAGGGGCAGCCTCGCTGTGCGTGCTCTCAGCTCTGTTAAGTGTGCCCCCTGCAGATGCTCTTTACGAAAAGGTTGACCACAGGCAAACAAGCACTGCTTGTGGACCTTAAACACGCGCGTGCACGGCTGGGTGTGCCTCGCTGCACATGCCCTCTACACGCGTGCGTGGCTGGGTGTGCCTCGCTGCACATGCCCTCTACACACGTGCGTGGCTGGGTGTGCCTCACTGCACATGCCCTCCACGCGTGTGTGCAGCTGGGTATGCCTCATTACAGCTCCTCTGAGCTGGCGCACGCGTTCCTGCGCCTCAGCTGTGCTCCCCCTCAGTCCCAGATGGCAACAAGGCCAGGGGCCATGGCCTGACTGCAAATACGCTAGGTCGAACTGGAGGAGGCACACCCCACTGCGGATTCTGCCGCCTCTCTTGCGCACAGCTTATCCCACGCCCTTGATGCTGCCTGTTGCTCCCAGGTGGCTGGTGGTGCCAGGGGCCATGGCCTATGATGAAGCACAATAGAAGCCGCCACGCCCTTGCTGCTGCCTGTCGCTCCCAGATGGCCGGTGCCAGTGGCCATGCAGGTATTGCAGCATATCCCAGGGGCGGCCACCATACCGCCACTGCACACAGCCCTTGCTGCTGCCTGTCGCTCCCAGATGACCGCTGACATGGGCCATGGCTCATGATATGACGAGTGACAGGGGCCCATAGGGTGATGGGTGACAGGGGCCCATAGGGTGATGGGTGGCAGGGGCCCATAGGGTGATGGGTGATGGGGGCCCATAGGGTGATGGGTGATGGGGGCCCATATGGTGATGGGTGATGGGGGCCCATATGGTGATGGGTGGCAGGGGCCCACATGGTGATGGGTGACGGGGGCCCATAGGGTGATGGGTGGCAGGGGCCCATAGGGTGATGGGTGGCGGGGGCCCATATGGTGATGGGTGGCAGGGGCCCATATGGTGATGGGTGACGGGGGCCCATAGGGTGATGGGTGGCAGGGGCCCATAGGGTGATGGGTGGCAGGGGCCCACATGGTGATGGGTGATGGGGCCCCATAGGGTGATGGGTGATGGGGGCCCATGTGGTGATGGGTGGCAGGGGCCCATATGGTGATGGGTGGCAGGGGCCCACATGGTGATGGGTGATGGGGGCCCATAGGGTGATGGGTGATGGGGGCCCATGTGGTGATGGGTGGCAGGGGCCCACATGGTGATGGGTGATGGGGCCCCATAGGGTGATGGGTGATAGGGGCCCATAGCCTACAATGAAGCACTGGAGAAGCCAGCATCCCCTCTGTTGACCGTGGGGTCACAACAGGAGGCTCTGATCGAACACACATGCGCCACACGGTGCACGCGCCATGGATGAGCCTACCGCATGCGTCACGCGTGCCATGCAGGGTGTTGCAGCATCCGCAGCGCTGCCTGAGGGCTGCCTGTGGCCTGCGGCTGGCCATGCAAGCACACCGGTTGGGGGCGTGCCTCATAGATTGAACGAGCCGTCCACACGCACACGCGTATCACGTGACGGGCCTCTGCACGCACAAACTCTTTGTGAGGCATTCTGTCTGTGCCTCAGGGTTGTGTTATTTGCCTGTTTTGGATCTGCAATTTGCGAATAATTCCAATTGGAATAAATGATTCCGAATAATTCAGTTGGAATAATTAAATTCAAACTACGCCAATTGATTTGATCGAACGTCTGCCTGTGAGCTTTGAGAGGAGGCAGAGAGGTCCCCCCCCTCAGGCACTAACTGACACCAGCTGACCCTCCCCCCTTTCCCCCCCACCCCCTGATTCCACATACAGGAATTGAAAGACTATGCTAAAGAATGGGTTGTTGACGTGAGGCCAATCTAGCAATCTAGGGTGCAAACCGGAGCAACACAGGTACATCGCAGGGCCCATTTTGGGGAGGGTCTTTATCCGCGAATCAGTGTCTTATAGTACGGCGAATGGTTCGATAAAATTTGAACTTGCGAATGACTCAAAATGCGCGAATGACCCATCCCTGCTGTGCCTGAACACAGGAGTCCACACACACACACCCAGGCAGTCTGCCGCCGTCGCTGCCGCAGCCCCGCAGGCCTCCGTATCCTGACGCGCACCTGATGCGTGGACACAGCTGCGCCCCTGGCCACGTCCACCATGTTCACCCCGCCCCTGCCGCAGCCCACGAGCAGCAGCGAGGGCATCTTGGGGTGGAAGCTGAGGCAAGTGGGCGGGCCCGAGATGTGGGGGAAAGGCAGCGTGAGGAGCGGCTTCAGGGTGGTGCCGCCCATGTTGCGCACATCAAACACCTGCGGGCGCGCGCGTCCAATCAGACCTGGCCATGGCCGACAGTGGGCACCACGCACGCTTTGCCAAAACAGAAACAGGAGCTTGCGGTAATGCCCAGCCCATACTCGGCCGTGCCAACCCCACGCTCCTTTCATGGGTTGTGCCGTGCTGTGCTACAGCTTCAATTGGTTGATGGCCAACGGCTGCGGCAGCCAAGAGTGTGGGCCGATGGAAGGCACGGATGCAGGGACATACAAGGTTGAGAAGCACAATGAAGAGTGACGCCGCAACAAGGGCACAGGACGTGGCTGGTAGGAGCGCAGCCCTGTTTTGCCAGTGCGCACGCTTGCACACTGAGCAGGCAGCGCTTGCACACTGAGCTGGCAGCGCCTGCGCACCGAGCCGGCTGCACTGGCGCTCCTCAAAATGCTTTGGCCAGTGGGACCAAGAGGGCAGCGCACAATGAGAGAGCCAGGCTAGTACCTTGTAAGATGTGCAATTGGTGCAAGAGCCAGGTTAGATCACTGGCGAGAGCAGCACTCAGTGCGAGAGCCAGGTGAGCTCACTGGCAAGAGAGAAGCACTCGGCGCGAGAGCCAGGTTAGCTTGCTGGCGAGAGCAGCACTCGGTGTGAGAGCCAGGTGAGCTCCTTGGTTAGAGTCTCCTTGGTGGGAGTGCTTTATTGGAATGAGGTCAGCCACCTCTGTCCATGTCACTGCCCTGGGGCGCTCTCTAGCCAGACAAGCAGACGGGCATTCACCCGCCATCCAGAGGCAAAGCGCTGCACATGTGTTTCCGCACTGCTGCCCGGGACGGCTCAATGATACAAGCATGGCCAAGCAGCCCACCCCACCTTGATGTACGCATCAGGCTGTACCAAGCCCCCGCGCGTGGTGCGCCCGCAGCATGCCACAAAGTCGCCCCTTGCGTCCATCGCCGCAAAGCCACCCGGATGGGCCACCACGCCTGCACCCCCAACCCCTTGCTCCAGCTGCGGTTGTATGTGGAAGGTAGGCACTGCCCGGTGAAAGTGCGGGTGAATGTGTGCGCGCATGGCAGTCCGTGCGCAGTCTTGCACGGCAGACAGTCAAACAGTGAATGTCAGTGTGTGCTGTACGTGTGTGCGCGCGCGGCGACACATGTGCCAGGCTTGCAAGGCATTTGATGCACCAGCTTGAGCACAGCACTGTCGACTTGAGGATGGCACAGTCAGCACATGGTGACATGTAAGCGGCATGGGTGAAGAGTGCAGGGGTTGAACGGCGAGTGGGAGGTGGTGCGTGCCACCATGGATAACTTCTTGGCTGGCCATGGATAACTTCTTGGATAACTTGCCACCATGGATAACGTGCCACCATGGATAACTTGGATAACTTGGATAACATGCCACCATGGATAACTTCTTGGCTGGCCATGACCTGCCACAAACTGATCAGCCTAAACACCAAGCTGGCGGTTGATCCCAAACTTTTCATAAATTGTGTGTGCCGAGCTTTGCGTGTGCCAAGCTTTGTGTGCGCCAGGGGGACCTGCAAAGCTAGAGTCTAGCGAAAGGAGTTTTGCTGCTCACGAAGCTGTGCAGACGCGCCTTATAAGCAGGAATCGCAGGGTAAACAAGCGCCCAGCGGCAAGCAGCTGATGAACAAAGCGAGAACACGTGAGGCTACTGAGTACATGCACTCATACGCCTGTGCCGAGGCCGTGTTGTGCCCCACAGCTCAAGATGGCTGGGCTACAGACACGGCACACGTCTCTCAATCTCGCGCGCGCATGCACACACACACTCACACACACACACGTGCGCATACGCGTAAGAACGCAGTGCATGTTCGCGCACCTTCAGGCTCCGGGGAGTGCGGCAGTCCAGCAGCACAAGCCTGCCTGAATTCAGGCCTGCCGCAAGTAAGCTGCCGCCCCGCCCCGCTGGCCCGCACAGATGGGACACACCATCTGTGCCCAGGCACTCCTTGTTCTGCGCGTGGCAGGCAAGCAGGACGCTCCCAGTCCTGGGCACAGGGCTTCAACAAGGCACAGGTGGGACGGGCCCACTGTGCCCAGGCGCTCCTTGGTCTGCGCAGGGAAGTCTAGCAGGGCAGTCTAGCAGGATAGTCTAACAGGGTAGGTAACAGGGCACTCCACGCACTGAACATGTTTTGCATGCCAAGCAGGCTGTGGGCCCTTTTTAGGAGAGCGGCCCTTTAAAAGGGGCTGCCAGGGAGGGCGCTCCCAAATCCACCCATATCATTTTGTGCGTGAGTGGCTGGGGCATCGATGCGGGAACGCTGGCAAATAACCCCAAAATTCACGCTGGATGCGCGCCCACACGTCCACGGGTATCCCAGATGCTTGTGCCACACACTGCCAGTGTGTGAACCCAGCACGCCATCTGGCAAGAAACAAGCCCACATTGAACGCCTGCGGGCCCTCTGTATCTAGAGGTCTCCGGTGTACGCCTGCAAACCAGGCACCTTTCGGGCAAGGTGCCAGGGGCCAGCCTGGCGGCTGAGCCAATCCTTACCCTGAAGTAAGGTGCAAGCCAACTTGACAATAGGCAGCGCGTATGAAGGGACCCAAACCGCTAAATCAAACTCCAACCGTTATAGCCTGACCCTGACCTTATAACCTAACCCTAGACCCTCAAACCAACTCTCGTACAAGTCAAAAAGGAGCACGCAGCGGCTGTGTGCACGGCACCACTCTATCAAACCAACTCTTGTACAAGTCAAAAAGGAGCGCGCAGCGACTGTGTGCACGGCACCACTCTACTGCGTCCAGAACAGGAGGACGCAATGGCCTCATCAAGTGGGCACCCAGCTGCGCTGTCCTGAGAGCGTGTGGGTGCAGGTACTAAGGAGCGGGCGTGGTGAGAGCAGTGGCTGTAGGCGTGAGGAACAAGTGCAAGCATAAGGCGCGGGCGATACACCATCCTGGGGCGGCACGTGGGGTCAAAAAGCGCGCTGAGGAAAGCAGATAAGGCCAATCTCCAGCACACAGGCGCACACCCACAGAGAACAGGGCTGCGCGCAATGGACGCCCATGCCCAAAGGCGCTCGCAAGGAACGACGCACCGTGACCAGGACCTGGCTCGTGGTAAGGTCCCAGTGCAAGAGGCCACCGGAGCTGAGGCCCATGATGGCTGCCTGCGGGGAGCCCCTGCCATTGGCGGAGGGCTCAAAGCAGCAGCCCCCAAAGGACGCCTGCATGTGCGCGTGCAGGTGTCTCAGCAGGTCAGCACCCCAGCACCACCACCTTTCCCCAGTTGCGTGCAGTTTGCTGCCAGCGCCTGGTGCGTAAGCGTGCCTTGCAGACAGGAAGCTGGCCGGCATGCTGCAGAGGTAGACAACAGAGGTTACCCTGTGCCACGAACATGTCACATGTCATGTTTCAACACCGCTGGAAGCAGGGACAGCGTGCTTGCACCCAGCACTCATGCCTACGAGCTCTCCGTCAAGCAAGCCCACAAACCACGGCCTTCCGCACAGGCCCTCTTAGGACGTCCTCTGAGGAGGTACTACATCCATCCGCGCCATGCGGCTCAGCCGCTGCCCCCACCAGTAGTGTATGACACTGACAAATGTATCCTGGAACTGACAAGCCTGGGAACATGCTCCCAGCGCATAGGCAACACATTGTGCAAGGTAGGACACAGTGGGAGGCGGGACAGCTCATCGTGTGGGAGACAGGACACCACCCTTGCCCTGCACGCTGCCCGCTGATGGACTTTCGAACTGGTGCCTGTAAGGTCCATAGGCGGCTTGTGCCTGGGTGCTTGCATCAGCGCAGATGAACAAGAGCCCCTCTGCTACGCGCAGGAGAGCAACGCAAGCAATACTGCGCATGCACCCTCTGCTGTCTGGAGGTAGCTGTGTCGCACGACAAACCACGGCATACCCCCCCGGATTAAAGGACCCTAAGGGTCACTGAATGGTGCTGACCACAATAAACACCAAAGGCATGCAAACATGCACTGTACATCTTTCTGGAGGCCGACCAAGCGGACGACACGCTTGGGCTGAATGTACAGACAGCATGCTTGGGCTGAATGAACAGACAGCATGCTTGGGCTGAATAAACAGACAGCATGCTTGGGCTGAATGAACAGACAGCATGCTTGAGCTGAAAGAACAGACAGCATGCTTGGGCTGAATGAACAGACAGCATGCTTGGGCTGAATGAACAGACAGCATGCTTGGGCTGAACAATCAGTAGGCCGATCAGCTCTGCTGTGCCCTGCCTGCGCGCCATCTGCCTGAAGCCCGGCCTTGATGCCCGCCTTGCGCAGGCCCCCATTTGTGCTCAATATTGCAGCATCCCTGCACGTGCGTGTATGTGTGTGCGAGTGTGTGTGTGAGCGCGCATGCATCATTGCAGATTGTAGCGTGTCAGCGGCACGGCACCTCTTCATGCATGCATGCATGCGTATGTGCGCATGTGTGGCTGCACACGCGGTTTTGTAGATTACAGTGGCCAGCGGTACAGCACCCCTGCATGAGTGTGCCCCACATGCAATGCACAAGCACACACACGCTAGTTCACACTTCCTTTGACACGCACACAACGCGCACCCTAGTGCTCACATACACAGACACGCACACACCTAGTGCACACAGACACATCGACACGCACACACAACGCACACCCTATGCTCACCCGCTCATACCCATCAAGAGGCAGCTTTTTCCTCACATTCAGGAGATCCTTGCACTCTACCACAGCATTTACACTTCCTGATGGAAGCCTCACAGATTGAAGAGAAAGGATTCCATGCACTGCACCCAGGGCTTGCAATGATGCACCACCGCTTGCCCATTCTGGATGGGGTTTGAGAGCTAGGCTTCCAACATACCCCTAGCAAGGTCAGGATGCAGCCCTGATAAGGAAGAGACACACGTCTACCTGGCAAATGTGAGGGCGCAGTCTGTGCCGGTCAGGGGCAGTATTCCATTGACACTGCCCCTGTGGGCAGGCCAACAAGCATAAGGCTCCAGGTGGGGTGCCAGGAAGGTGCTGACTCGGCCCGTCTCCGAGCCTGTCAGACACGTAGGGGGTCCATGGTCCAGAAAGTTGGTCAGGGAAGCAGTGCCGCCCCGGCATCGCAGGGCTGGCGTGCTGGCTTTTGAGGGGGTTGGCATGCTTGCATGTGTGTGTGTGTGCGTGTGTGTGTGTGCATACTCAAGTACACGCATGAAGGCATGCGTGCGTTTTTGCCCATACGCCACGTACACTTGCACACATATACACGAACACAAACAAACACAAACACGCATGCGCCCGCACACACACACACACACACACACACACACACACACACACACACACACACACACACACACACACACACACACACACACAC
>LKMJ01003189.1_pt1 | contig 15236 bp, 13 predicted proteins | sample 643391 | NCBI WGS metagenome assembly LKMJ01 (sample SAMN04112250, study PRJNA286221) | soda lake metagenome | biome: soda lake; feature: Kulunda Steppe; material: water; isolation source: sample PL-Br10 brine of Picturesque Lake | place: Russia: Kulunda steppe | collected 2010-07
ATCTCGTCCTCGTCCTCGTCACCGGCGGTGGGAGTGCCCTGCTTCCCGCCCCCGCCGAGCCGGTCACGCTCGAGGACCTGACGACGCTCACGGACGCGTTGCTCCGGAGCGGCGCGACCATCGACGAACTCAACGCGGTCCGAAAACACTGTTCTGCGATCAAGGGTGGCGGACTCGCTCGCGTTGCCGACCCCGCGACGGTCGTCGGCCTACTCGTGAGCGACGTCGTGGGTGACGACCTCGGGGTCATCGCCAGCGGACCGATCTCTCCCGATCCGACGACGTTCGAGGAGGCGACGGAGATCCTCGACCGCTACGGAATCGATCCGCCCGACTCCGTCCGGACGCGACTCGATCGTGGCGTCGCCGGATCGATCCCCGAGACGCCAACCGAGACCGATCCGGTGTTCGACCGGACCGAGACGCACGTGCTCGCGAGTGGATTGACCGCGCTCGAAGCCGCACGTGACGTCGCCACAGACGCCGGATACGACGCGTTGATCCTATCTGCACGAGTACGAGGAGAATCGCGCGAAGCGGCGAAAGTTCACGTCGCCATCGCCGAAGAGTGCCTCGAAACAGGAACGCCAGCAACACCGCCTGCAGTCTTGCTCTCGGGTGGCGAGACGACGGTCACCGTTCGCGGGGACGGAACGGGCGGGCCGAACGCCGAGTTTGTCCTCTCGGCAGGGCTCGAACTCGCCGACGAAGGAATCGTCGTCGCCAGCGTCGACACGGACGGCATCGACGGTCCGACGGATGCGGCCGGTGGAATCGTAGACGGATCTACGGTCGGCTCGGCAGGCGACGATGGGGAGGGCTCACTTTCGTCCGCGGAGGTGCGTGACGCACTCGAACGGAACGACGCACTCACCGCGCTCGATACCGCCGACAGCGTCGTTCGAACCGGACCGACGGGAACGAACGTCAACGACCTGCGAGTGCTCGTCGTCGATCCGTCAGCCGAGGGTTTCTGAACGAGTTACTCCCGGAGAAATCGGCCCACGTCGATCGGTTTGGCCCGGTTCGAAGCCGGTTTTTGGTTCGGTTATCGCGTGTGTTAGGCATGGATAGGATGCGATTGTAGGACCGGTAGCCGAAATTAGATATCGCGTTATGGAGTTTATTATATAAGAGAGGCAGTAGTTGATGCAGGAAATGAAAAACGGACAATACCTGCCCAAACAGTGGACGTGAGAGCCATAGAGCGGGATTTCAGCCCGATCACCTGGCGACGATCGTGTCAAAGGCGAGCCTGGAAGGGCCGTGCCACCGCACACCCCGCAAATCTTCCGAGAGGCGTTATGCCTCCGGTATCGGCCGGTTCTCAGATGTGTCGAATCGATGAATCGGGTTCTGAATCGGCCATCGCCGTCGGAGGCGGTGTGAACCCCTCCACGATTCCGTTTCACCCGGCCTTCAGACGTCGACGAAGTCGTGGATGACACAATTCACGAAAATATCCAAAGTGTAGACCGAGGGACCAGCCACCACACACCCGAGTGCACCTGAAACGGAAAATAAAATCTCTATCGGCCGATGGCGATCAGTAACCACAAACGATACACCGTAATTCGATATACCAATATCAATGAGATCATGAGCGGACGTCGTTGGGGGCGGGTAACTCGGTAAACTCCGTGAGACGCAAGATTCGGTCCCCGCTGTAATATCAACGGATCGCGATCACCCCATATTCGAAGGGCACCCCAAGCAGGTTGGGGCGAGGCAAACGCCGATGAGAACCGATAGCACCACACCGCGACCAGCTACAGCCCTCGATCGAACCCCCCACTCTGGAGAACGCATATCCGTTCAGAACGAGACACCCCTATAAATAAAAGAAGGATATATCGTATTTCGCTATACAGAATAGATTCAGAGCCGCGTACTGCGCCTGCGAACGTGGGGCGCCATTCGATTGTACGCGTACGATTCGAGCAGGATGACCCACACAAGATAATGATTAATCGTGGGAGAAAGGAGTGCTTCAGGTGTTCAAGCCAGCGCCAGCAGAAATCAACACCAACCATTTCGTGATTGGGCGTGAGGCCCAACGGCACGCCACGTTTCTTCGTGCACCCCTTTACTGAAATCCCCAATTCGCTCGCAGGGACCCTATTCGTGAGATCGTACAGACCTGGCCACGACCACCCAAGAGAAAACTAGCAACGCGTCCACCACTCGAGCCCCACGACAATCCCCAAATCGAAGAGAAGAGACGCTCAATTTCGGTCATCGTGAGTCTCAGGGTACGATACAGCCGAATTCACCACCCAGGCCGCAGCTTGTCAGATACAGCTCGGTCCAAATTGTATATCGCAGTATGAAGTTTATAGCAGACGTTTTGCAATATCCACATCAACTACACTAACGGGACGGAATCTGCGTGACAGGCACGAAATACGCTAACAGAATAGAGTGGAAGCCGTTCGAAGCAGATTGGCAGGCATACTTCATGAACCAACCAAGTCAGTAACGGCCGTGGTGGAAAACTCAGACGATGTTCGCCACCAAGTGTTTCGAAACGAAACCACATCAGGCCCCGCGGAAACTCGGTCGATCGACGGAGACCCCATCAACGGCAAATTCCGAGAATCCACGACTGGAACGGACTGCTCGTTAGGTTCGGTTCGACCTGTCGGCATAATGAGTACAAATCAATTTATACACCGGAATTCACTATATTGAATGCGCCACCCCTCGATGCTCAGTAACAAGAACACCGAATTCGGAAAGACCCCCGGATCGAGCAAAACCCGGCCGGTTGGGCGAACTGAACAGTCACATCTGTGCGACCAGCCATTGCCGGAAATCCGCTTGCAGTATCATCTTTTGCAGCGGCCACGGTGAATTTTGGACCGCTAGTGAGGACGGAGATCGACGAGTATTCCTTTTTAAAGCATATAAAAGATGAACCCTATAGCGCGATACGAATTTTTTGGATGGCAGGCCAGGAGGTTGATGTAGAAATAGCCTACAAACCATTTAATACAGTTCGGTAACGGGAAAACGAATTATTATTACACCATACGATCTGAAATCGGCCAGAATAATCGGCAGATGTTAGAATCTCAGCAATTCACACACGACCTGAATACGACAGATCCCGACAGTGCCCAACAACCCAATCAGTATCCTACGGAGCCCCGTCGAGCGTATCCAACGAGAGCGTGGCGAGAACGTCACGGTCGGCACACGCTGGACAGACCGGCCCTTCACTTCCGTTCGAACCATCGTCCACGTCCGTCCACGAGTGAACGCAACCGTTCCGTGAACACGTCCAGTCGTGGACCTCGTATTCGTCGGCGAGATCCTGAAACGTCCGGGCGAGCGTGGGCGTCAACTTCGCCCCCGGATGTGATTCGAGGTACTCGACGGCACACTCACGAGGATACTCCAACCCGGGTAGAAATCCCTCTGGACCCTCGTCAGTGTGGGCTCGGTCGCTCATTCCACATCGATGCTGGTAGTCACAGAAGCGACATTCCCAGTCGTATTCGGGTTCGGCCGGCGGCAAATGGCCCACCTCGCGGTGTTCGGTGAGGGAGGCTGCCCACTCGATGACTTCACCCCAGAACTCGGGGTCAAACGGTTCGCGGAATACCCGCACGTCCAGCGTCTTTCGACCCCCGTAGATGAGTATCGCCTCGTCCACGTCTCGATCGAACTCGTGTGACAGTCCGCGCATGTACGCGTGGACCTGGGCCCGGTGGTGGCGGTTCGGTTGCTCCAGATGACGTACATCGTCCTTCGTTTTCACCTCCGTCGGCAGAACTGGCGTACCCTCGGGGTCGACGACGCACGGATCCGTCGTTCCCCGAATACGGAGCGGTTCGTCTCCAGCGTCCACCTCGAAGTCCACCCAGATCGAGTTTCTGACGTACGCGTCGGAACCGACGGTGTCACGTAAGAATGGGACGATCAACTCCTCCTCGAACCGACGTCCCGTCCAGAAAATCCCTTCTGGGGGAGTCCGTTCTGCAGGGGCGTTTTCTTTCCTGTAGAACACCTTCCGCTGGCACTGGAGGAGACTGCTTGGCGTGTGGCGATCCGGCGGCGGCACCGACGACGGCCCGTTGAAGTACGATTGACCGTTCTGCACGTTGTGAGCGAACTGTCGTTCTCGGTACCACTCCGCAAATCCCTCGCCGTCGATTCGATCGGCGAACAACGAGGGCGATTCAGCGGTCACTGCATTCGGTCACCCCGGTTGTGATTGCCATCACGACGATTACAACCACGGCGATTCCAACCTCGACGATCTCGTCTGCGACGAGTGCCATCCCGACGATCAGCAGTACCCTGCTTAAATCGAACATTGGCAGAAATTCCATCGAAAGCGGGATGTATTTCGTCGTATAGGTTCCGTGTTTCCGGGTTGGGGGAGTCCACCCGACCCTTCGTCGAGCGAACCCAGAATTCAAATCGGACGAAATCGAGAAACAGGTAGAGACAACGAACATGGCAGAACCGACGATTCGACCCGCATCAGCCGACGATGTCGAAGCTCTCGCCGAGGTCTATCGAAGCGCATACCGTGAGAATCGCCGTCTCGGGTTTCCGGCCAAAGCTGGATCCGCGACCGCTGAAACGGTACTCGAATGGATTCGAGAGAGTCACGTCTCGGTCGCAGAAATCGACGGTCGGATCGTTGCCGGCGTTCGTCTCGAACCTACCGATTCGGACGTCGTTACACTCAGCCGTCTCGGAGTTCACGAAGAGTGGAAGGGACACGGTATCGGCAGTACACTGCTCGAACACGCCGAAACACTGACTCGAGAGTGGGACCGAACGACGATTCGGTTGACGACACCCGAAGCGCATCCGACCCTTCCGGATTTCTATCGAAAACGTGGATACGAGAAAACCGGACCGTATCCACTCGATTTCCGCGAATACGACGAAATCGTCATGGAAAAACGCCTTCGGTGACCGCCTCGTGTCGTTTTGCCGCTCTATTCCGTAGGTCGATGCGAACCTGATTCAAATCCAGTGGGGAGACTTGCTGCTCACGTCCGTTCGTCGCAGAAGTAGTCCCGGCTGGATTCGAACCAGCGTCCTTGCCTCCAGAGGGCAAGAGGATTGGCCGCTACCCCACGGGACTTCGATCGGAAGAAGCGTGTGAGTGCATTAAATCCTGTCGTTTTTCGTTGCGAGAGGGTGAAATCGATACGACCCAGGAGGGATTCGATTCGACCGAGAAAGGCTTCCCCCTCACCAGAACTGGATATCGACACCGACTTGATTCACGAGGGTGAGTCCAGCGTATGTACGTCGGACGGTTCGTCGTCGTCGGTCCGGACGTCGGCGCCTATCGAGTATCCTCGAGATCGTTTCCGAATCGCGAAATCAGTCAGCGAGAGAACGCGCTGACCGTCGGTCCCACGGCGGATGCCCCGCCGACCGACAACCCGTACGTCTCCTACAACTGCGTACGGGAGGTCGACGCCCCCACGGCCGAAACCGTCGCCTTCGGCAACGGCTCGCACGTCGACCCGATCGCGGAGAAACTCGAACTGGGCTACCCCGCCCGGGACGCGCTCGCAACGAGCCTGCTGGCGCTCGATTTCGAGAAGGACGATTACGACACACCACGGATCGCCGCGACGATCGACGACGGCGGAGACGCGTTCGTGGGAATCGTTCGCCGAGACGCCCTGCTTGTCGAGGCTGTCGATGAGCCGACGCTGGTGGCGACCTACGAACGAGATTCGCCTGCCCCGTTCGAATTCGACGAGAGCGACGCCGAACACGCGGCGAAGGCGGCTTACGACCTCGAGTTCGACCACGCCGTCTGTGCCGCCGGCGTCGTTCGAACGGACGGCGGATTCGAGACGGCAGTGTACAACGGCTAGGCAAAGGGTAGTGCACAACGGGGTACGCCACATGGGACCCCTTCCAGCCAGGAAAACGCCCATCACCGTCGAGTGACTACCCTACGACATGATCGTCGGTCTGGTCTCTGACGTGCACGGTAACCTGCCCGCGCTCGAGGCGGTCCTCTCGGACATGCCCCCGGTCGACGCGCTCGCCTGCGCGGGAGACGTCGTCGGATACAATCCCTGGCCAGGCGAATGCGTCGACGTCCTCAGAGCGCGTGACGCAGTGACCGTTCGCGGGAATCACGACGGCGTGGTCGTCGACGATTTGTCGTTCCGATTCAACGACATGGCCAGGGCGGGCGCAGCGTACGCCCGGGAACGGCTCACCGAAGCCCAGTTATCCTGGCTCGCAGCCCTCCCGATCGAACGCCTCGCGTTCGACGGACGGGTGAAACTGATTCACGGCCATCCGGACGACCCCAATCGATACACCTACACGGAGGACTTCTCCCCCAGGTTGCTCGGAGACGAGGACATCCTCGTCCTGGGTCACACGCACGTCCAGCACGTCGAACGATACGCCGGGGGTATCGTCGTCAATCCGGGGAGCGTAGGTCAACCGCGAGACGGGAATCCGGACGCCGCCTATGCGATCGTCGATCTGGACGGCAGGGATGTCGACCTCCACCGCGTCGAATACGACGTCGAGGCGGTTCGACAGGCCGTCGAGGAGGCGGGACTCCCTGAGAAGATCGGATCACGCCTCGAGCGCGGTCGATGATCGACTCCTGCATCCAGGCTGTTTCCAGAGAGACTACCGGCCGTTCGTCCCCTCGGCGTCATCGACGACGCCCTCCGTGCCCTCCGGTCGTCCCTCCGCGGAAACGCCGTTTTCGTCGTCTGTGTCGTCGTGACTCGTCGACGTGCCGCCGATCGCTTCGTCGTGACCCGTCGACGTGTCGCCGATCGCTTCGCTCGTCGCATCCTCGTCGGGATCGGAGACGTATCCGAGTTCGAACCAGAGTTTCGCCGTACACGTCATCTTCTGCTCGTCGAGGTCGGCGTTCGCCGAACGCTGGTCCAGATACCCGTCACACCGACCGTGGGAAACGACGTTGGTCAGCGACGCACCAGATCCACACTCCGGACAGTCGACGGTGTAGTTCCCCTCGTCGTCCTGGTACCAGGCATCCGGCGTCAGTTTCGTGCGTGCCGCGTCCTCGTACTCGTTCATACCGAACCAGACGGAGTTACGACGGGTAAAGACCGGCCCGGAAGGTGCAACCGGCGCACTCGACCCTTATGGAGCGACCGACGCGGTTGCCCGATCCCGTCGTCTACCGAAATCTCAAAATATTTAACACTCTCCGAAATTGGTGGGGATATGCGCCCTCCAGTCGCTGCCCTCGTGTCGGATGGTCCGTTCACGCCAGTCGCTTCCCTCGCGAGTATCGTCGAGACGCAAGCGCTCGCAGAAATCGCTCCACACGTTCGTCCGGAATTCGCCCCACACGTTCGTCCGGAATTCGCCACTACCGCCTTCAAATCACCGATCACGATCTGGAGCACGGTCGGCGAGTGGGTACTCGGGGGTGTGCTGTTGGGCCTCTTCGTCGGGATTTTGGGTGGACTGTTCGTCCGGTACAACTCCCAGGGCGTCCGACGAATCACCGATCACGCGCTTACCGATCCCATCGAGGCGTTCGTCTGGGGCGTCGGCCTCTTCGTGGCCGTGGTCGGTGGCGCGATTCTGATCGGGCTCCTGGGTGCGGGTGTCATCGCGATTCCAGTCCTGCTCGTCTTTTTCGTGTTCATCCTCGTCGCGGAAGTGTTCGGATTTCTGGCCGTCGGCCGGTACGCAGTCGGCGAATCGAGTCGGATCGACGGCGGACCACGTCTCGTCGTCCTGCTCGCGGCCGCGGCAGCGCTCCTTGCGGGCGCAGTTCCGGCACTCGGTACCGCGGTGGGTTTCGTCGTCGGAAGTATCGGCATCGGGGCCATCTACCTCGACCACCGCCGCGAGTACGACCGCGAGTTCGAAACGCGCCTCGCTGGCCCCCCGTGGCTCACCTCCCGGGTCCGAATCGGAGCTGAGAACGGCGAACTCACGCGATTCGTCGTGGAACTCACGTACTGGGCGGCGGGCGAAGAACACGACCTCGTCCAGTACGTCCACGACGCCGACCGCGGGGATCGAGACGTCACCGAGTCGGGACTCTACGCGAACGTCTTCGGCGAGGCGGGCGCCGTCGAAGCAGAACGACTCACCGATCCGGCCTCGGCGGATGACGCATTCGAACACTCGCTGACCCACCTCGGAGAGAATCTGGAGACGTTCGTCCGTGAGTTCGAGCGAAGGCCCGACGTCGGCCCGGAACTCCAGGAAAACGAGTTCGACGAACCGCTGTCCGACGGCGAACTCCGGGACGCAGCGGCGAGGCTCCGGGAACAACGCACGGAGGTTCTCCCGTACGTCGGGTACCTCCTCGACGAGCCGGGGGCGCTGGCACACCCTGTCGGCCGCCAGTCCTCGGGCGGGTGAATCGACTGGTCGGCGAACAGAGTGGTGTCGGTGGATCGAGCAAACGGAGACTCGGGCGGTCCGTGAATCGGGCGAACGGAGACCAGTGGGATGGTGAGCCGAGCAGACGGCGAACCGAACATCCTCTGCACCAGCCTGGCGAATGTCGACGCCACCGTTAAGATTCTCCCACCGCTACGAATGAAAGTGGTGACCACTTCCACAGACACCGAGCCCACGACTCGTGACGCCTCGGATGTGGCGATGGTCGATCCGCGTGCGCTCCGGTTTGGACAGATCGTCACCGCAACGGCGTTGACCCTCGGTATCGTCCTGCAGGAACCGGCGTTCGTCCTCGCCATCGCGGTGATACTCGCTACGGCGGTGCTGTCGGGGTGGAGACTCGACCTCTACGGGATCGTCTGGCGTCGCGTGATGATCACCGTCCTCGGGCCGCCAGAAGAGCGTGAGCCAGCCTCCCCACACCGATTCGCGAAACTGATGGGCGCGACGTTCACGACGGTCGCGACGGTCCTGCTGTTCGCCGCCCCGGTGATACCCGTCCCCAGCGTCGCCGTTGCCGGCTACGCAATCGCCGGACTGGTCGCTGCGCTCGCCGCGATCGCCGGCATCGGGGGCTACTGTCTCGGCTGTAAGATGTACCGACAGGTGTCATTCTTCCGTCAGCTCGGAGTCGTGTGAAAATGGTGTGAGAATGGCGTGAGACCATCTCCACAGCTAACACACGAATCCACAGCTAACACGCGAACCTCACTCAACAGAGATACCAGGCGGGCCTCGCTGTTGATCGATGCGCGAATACCGGTCGACTCGTTTGGATTGATTCAACTCCTGCCGACCGATTCCGCTCCTGCGGATGGATTCGACCGGATGTCGTTGACTATCACGCCCGGGCCGTCCGAACACGTTCGGCCACGTATATATGATCCTTCGATACGAACATGTTCGTATGACGCAAGCGACGATCTCGATCACAATCCCCGATCACGCCTGGGTACACGAGGTTTCGACGGCCCATCCCGACGCGACGCTCGAAATTCTCTCGGCGATTCCCGACGACGAGGCCGGCTTCGGGCTGGTTCGGGTGATCGGTCCGGACCTCCCGAGCGTCCTGGCAGACATCGACGACCACCCACAGATCACCGAGTTCTCGCTGGTCCAGTGGACCGACCGCGACGCGACGGTCCACTTCGAGACGACGGCACCCCTCCTGCTCTTCTCGGCCAAAGAGTCTGGAATTCCGATCGAGTATCCACTCGAAGTGCGAGAGGGGAAGATGACCGTCGAGGCGACGGGTACCCGGGAACGCCTATCGGAACTCACCGCCCAACTCGACGGCTACTGCTTCGAGTATCGGATCGAACAGGTGCGCGAACGGCCACAGACGGAACAGGTCCTCTCGGAACGACAGCGAGAGGTCGTGCTCGCCGCCGTCGAGCACGGCTACTACGACACACCACGGGAATGCTCGTTGACCGAACTCGCCGAGGAAATCGGCGTGGCGAAGTCCACCTGTAGCGAGACGCTCCATCGGGCCGAGGAGGCCATCGTGAAAGGATTCGTCGACGACCTCGCCGAACCTGGATCCGACAGCGACCCTGACGGGCCGTCCGACGTGGAGGACGTCCAGCGACACGCGGTCGAAGTCGACGGGACGTAAGCAGTGTACGGGCGCGACAGCTACCGGACGGACGATACTCGCCCCGTCGACACCGCCCGCCCTCCGCTGCGGAAGACCTGTTGCCCTGTCGCATCGCGGGACGGGATCTAGCAGGCCGGCGGGAGCAAGCTGGCGGGAGCAGGCTGACGGATTATGCAGGCTCTACGTTTTGATTGTGCCGGAAGACGTTCTCCGGATCGTACTCGGTTTTCAGTTCGGCGAGGCGGTCGTAGTTCTCGCCGTAGGCGTTTCGCTCGCGACCCTCGCGGTCGCCCTCGAAGTTCCCGTACGTCCCACCGGTTGCATCCGCAGCGAGCGCGTCGTGACACCGTCGGACCCACCTGACGCACTCGTCGTCCTTCGCCGGATCCTCCCAGCGAGCGGCGACAGTCACGATGAACTCCGCGTCTCGGTGCGGATACGCAGTCGCGTCCGACGGAACGTCGTTGACGGCACCGCCGACGTGGTGAATGAGAATTTCAGATTGCGACGTCGGGAACCGATCGGCGTATTCCACGATGTTCCCGATCGTCACCGCGGAGAGTTCCGTGAAATTCTGTGCCTTCCAGTAGTTTCGGGCACCTTCAGCGTACAGGTCGTCCAGCATACTCTGGGCCGCCACGTACGGCATCGGCTCAACCACATCGGCGATGGGATCGCCGTACTCGCGGATCGGTTCGAGCACCTCCTTGCCCTCATCGAGATTACCGGCGTAGAACCCCACACAAATCAGAACCGTCGTCCCGTGCACGTCTTTCGGGAGAAACGGGAGCGGTGGCGCCGCGACGCTGTTTACCCAGACGGAACACTCCGGCGGTGCGTCCCGGGTAAATTCCCGGTAGTGGGCGAGCACGTCGGGTGCGTCCTCGTAGGGGAAGACGGTCGGTCCGAAGAGTACGGTCGGACCCACCTCGTGGAGGTCGAATTCGAAAGAGGTGACGATTCCGAAGTTACCGCTCCCGCCACGTATCGCCCAGAAGAGGTCCGAATTTTCGGTTTCACTCGCGGTAACGATCTCCCCGTTCGCGGTGACGATGTCGACCGACCGGAGGTTGTCGATCGCGAGGCCGTACTTTCGACTGAGCCAGCCGATCCCACCCCCGAGTGTGAGTCCGGCGACGCCAGTCGTCGAGATGACGCCGCCGGGGACCGCGAGGCCAAACGCCTGCGTTTCGTGGTCCAGGTCGCCCATCGTCGCACCGGATTCGACGCGGGCGGTCTGTGCGACGGGATCGACCCGCACCGACGACAGGGGGGACAGGTCGATCGTGAGTCCATCGTCACAGAGGGCGTTCCCGGCGACGTTGTGGCCACCACCTTTGACGGCGATCGGCAGGTCGTGTTCGCGGGCAAACTCGACCGCAGTACTCACGTCTGCTGCACCAGTGGGGCGAACTACGACGGCGGGCGTCCGGTCTATCATGGCGTTCCAGATCGATCTGGACTCGTCGAAACCGTCGTCTCCCGGTCGAAGTACGTCCCCGTGTATCTCCTGGGCGAGCGTTTCGTATTCGGACTCGTCTGCTGGAGCGTTGATGGTCATCGGTTACGTCTCCGATGAACTACGAGACAGATGGATAGAAATCCATCCAGTGACGATTGAGCGATCGGTGACGATCGTGCAACCGATGCAACGGCCCACCGGCACCGTCCGAAGGGGTGGGAAGCCATCGGTGTCGAAATCTCGGTTCTCCCCAATTGGCGGTCGTTTCCTCACTAAATGGACCAAGATACAGTAATTGAACCATATGATATTAATTTCGTAGTATCAGTCGGTGAGCCTGATCTCGAGAGCGGGTGGTAAACTGCAATATAGGGGCTGAGATCTGCTACGAAATTGCCTCACAAACCGGAATCGATCGGTGGTCGCGCTCAGTCAGCAGAGGTCGATCGGTGACCACGCTCAGTCGGCGGACGCGGTTGGCGACTCACCGCCGAGCATGGCCTCGAGGTCCGACTGGGCGTCGCCGATCGGCTGCAGGCCGAACTCCGCGTTGAGCGCCTCGACGAGGCCGGGCGTGAGGAACTCCGGCACCGTCGGCCCGAGGCGAATGTCCTCGACGCCGAGCGAGAGCAGACCGAGCAACACGGCGACCGCTTTCTGCTCGAACCACGAGAGGACGATCGACAGCGGCAGATCGTTGACGCCGCAGTCGAGTTCCTCCGCGAGGGCCATCGCGATCTGGACGGACGAAATCGAGTTGTTACACTGCCCACAGTCGAGGAAGCGCGGAATCTCCGTTCCGGGGACGGTGCCGAAGTCGAGGTCGTTGAACCGGAACTTCCCACAGGAGGTGGTGAGGATCACGCAGTCGTCCGGGATGGACTCGACCAGTTCGCGGTAGTAGCCGCGTCCTGGCGTCGGCGCGTCACAGCCCGCGACGACGAAGAAACGCTGGATCTTGCCCGCCTCGATCGCCTCGACGATGTCGTCGAGCAGGCCCAGCACTGGCTCGTGGTGGAAGCCGGTCGTTAGCGATTCGTCGCCCTCCCAGTCGGCTTCCGGCGTAGACTTCGCCGTCTCGATGACGGGCGTGAAGTCGTCGTCCTCGATCGACGCGACGCCGTCGAGACCGGCCACACCGGTCGTGAAGAAGCGATCCGCGTACTCCTCCTTCGGGGGTTGGACGCAGTTGGACGTGCCGACGATGGCGCCGGGGAACTCCTCGAAGAGGGTGCGCTGGTCGTGCCAGGCGCCGCCGACATTTCCGCGCAGGTGGTCGAACTTCGCCAGTTCGGGGTACGCGTGGGCGGGCAGCATCTCGGAGTGGGTGTAGACGTTCACGCCCTCGCCCTCCGATTGCTCCAGCAGGAGTTTGAGGTCGTAGAGGTCGTGTCCCGTAACGAGGATCGCGTGACCCTCGACGTCGTTCTGGGGGACTTCGACCGGTTCGGGGACGCCCAGTTCGGTCGTGTGTGCCTCGTCGAGCAGTTCCATCGCCTTTACGGCGCCCGTCCCGACGTCGAGCGCGAGTTCGAGGTGATCGGCCGGATCGAAGTTCACGTTCGTGAGGGTCGAGTACAGCCCCTCGTGGACGATTCGATCGACGTCGGGGTCCTGGTAGCCCAGGCGGTTGGCGTGGGTCGCGTACGCCGAGACACCTTTCAATCCGTAGACGACCAGTTCCTGTAGCGCCTGAATATCGGGTTCTTTTCCACAGACGCCGCGAACGGTACAGCCACCATCGGGAGTCTGCTCGCATTGATCACAGAACATCGTACTCGATGGGTCGAATCGGTACTAAGAAAACCGGGTGTGCGGTTCCTGACCGGTGAAAACGCGGGCGAACACGTTCGGGAGAATCTACTAAGAGATGACGAGATATGGGCTGAAATAGCACACCACACCGGTTACCATTGCTGTCGGTGTTTTTACAATCAAGTGGCGAGTGCAATTGATTGACGAGTGCGGTTGTTGAGTGTGAATGGTGAGACGCTGCGACGATCACGGCCGAGGGCCGACTCGCGACGGGCGCCTACACTCGATCACAGTCAGAACCGTTTATACGATTCGCTGGAAACGCCCCGTATGACCGACGGACGGCCAGCCACACCGACGATTCCCCAGGTGACGATCATCGCGTTATTCGTGACGGCCCTGATCACGGCACAGCTCACTGCTTCGAAAGTTCTGGCCTTCTCGTTACCGTTCTCGCTCCCCGTGACCGGGGCCGAACTCGTCCTGCCGGGCGCGGCGCTCGCCTACGCGCTCACCTTCCTCGCAAGCGATTGCTACGCCGAGCTGTACGGGCGCCGCGCCGCTCAGGTGGTGGTCAACGTCGCCTTCGCGATGAACTTCGTCCTGCTAATCCTCGTCTGGTCGACCATCGCCGCCCCCGCCGCGCCGACGAGCGTCGATCCCGCCATGTTCGAGGAGGTCCTCGGCGCGTCGACGAACATCGTCGCCGGGAGCCTGCTCGCGTACCTCGTCAGCCAGAACTGGGACGTGATCGTCTTTCACCGGATTCGCGAGTACACCGGCCGGGAGAAACTCTGGCTTCGAAACCTCGCCTCGACGGCGAGCAGCCAGGCGATCGACACCGTCATCTTCGTCACCATCGCCTTCTCGATCGCTCCCGCACTGCTCGGCGTGGGCCCGGTCCTGCCGACCGGCGAACTGCTCGCCCTGATCATCGGTCAGTACCTCCTGAAACTCGCGATCGCCGTCCTCGACACGCCAGTCGTCTACGCCGTCGTCAGGTTCGTCCGATCGCGAGAAGAGTCGGTCCCGGGTGTCACTGCGTGAGGGGCGTGAGGGAAGTGAAAGAAGGAAGCGAACGGAAAGTGAAAGGAAGAAGTAAACAGACTTACTCTGGCGCCCGAGCGACCGTCGTGATCGCCACTTCGGGTTCGTACGACGGGCCCATGAACTTGTGCCTGACGTCCTCGAACCCGGCGGTTTTGAACATCCGGTCGGCTTCGTACTCGTCGTAGAAAAGCATCATCGCGTCGGCCAACCGCCCCGTGACGAACCCCGTTGGGCTGTTCGGGCCGACGACGAGCACCTGTCCACCGGGGACGAGCACCCGCCGGAACTCCCGGAGGGTGCGAACCGGCTGTGGCCAGTACTCGATCGACCCGGACGACCAGACGACGTCGAAGGAGTTCGTCGCGAACGGGAGTCGTTCGGCGTCGCCCCGGTGGAAGTGAACCGGGCTGCCCGTCCGCCCGAACTTCTCGTAGGCCTTCTCGAGCTGGTGTTCGCTCTGATCGAGCGCGTAAACCGTGTCGACGCGTTCGAGCAGTCCCTCGGTGGCGAATCCCGTGCCACAGCCGACGTCGAGGACCATCTCGGCGTCCGAAAAGTCGAGCAGGTCGAGGGCCTCCGTTCGCATCTCCTCGTTCCAGATGTAGGGGTTGATCCGATCGTAGACCTTCGAGAGGTACTTGTAGAAGAGTCGTGCACGCGCCTTGTTCTCGAGGATACCCATTGGGCGGGACTTACCGGGCGATTAGCATATGTCTGGCGTTCTGTACGCGGGTTACCACGGTATCGGTTTCCGCGGTCTCGCCTCATCTGGCCCACTTTCTCGCGGTCTCGCCGAAGCGGCGCAGTCGGATTCGTTCGAACGACCGATTATGTTCGGCTCCCGCCCACATAAGCCGATTTACACCATTCCGGACGATCAGTTTCTTCCGGCGAAGACGTCGATTTTCACGGGAAAACCCGGTCAGATTCGCAACGCCCTTATACGCGCTGGGGCAAACG